>Ga0099824_1008727_pt1 | contig 12824 bp, 10 predicted proteins | sample SiratrowhiteBW_FD_76837 | JGI IMG/M metagenome (GOLD analysis project Ga0099824, IMG submission 76837) | Root nodule microbial communities of legume samples collected from California, USA - Siratro white BW | ecosystem: Host-associated > Plants > Roots > Nodule | place: USA: California... | reverse complement strand
ATGCAATCTTAATCAAGGATAAGCTCCATAAGTATTTTCTGAATTAACAAAAGATTTGAGAAATCATTAAAATCAGAAATTACATTTTGATTAACTGTTTTAACTAACTCGAGAAAAACAATCGACTATTTGCCAAAACAATCGATTGAAAGTTTAAGACAGTTATCTATAAATATTTGGCGCGGTTTTTGAAAACATTATTGAAATCATTCTAAACATTTTCTGAGGAAGAACATTTGAGTTTTCAAAGAGAGAAAAAGCGCCTTCGTGTCTAGTGATCAAGATCAATAAATCGTTTTCATCAAGAACTGTTTCTCGAACTACTACTGGATCTTTGAGTTGATTGAGATAGTTTCATCACTGATCTGATCATCATACTAAGCCTTCTATACCTTTTCTTTATTATTGTTGTAATTTTTTGTATAGAAGTGTTTGCTTTGCTGAGTCTGTGATAATCTTTCACTGTATTGAAGTTTATTCTGTTGTGAGTTACCTGGGTTGGTAATTTTGTTTCTACAGTGGGTTCTGTACAGGTTGTAACTTGCTGAGGGGATCAGCAAAGGGTTTTCTGGAATATACAGTGGAGTCTGTATAGTTATGGGTTCTGCTGTAGGTTCAGCAGATTGTTTTCTACGGGGAGCAGTGTTTACTTGCAAGTAGCAAGTTGTTGTTTTTCGGTAAACTGATCTAGTTTGATCTTTTTATAGTGGAAATCCTTACTATGGAGTAAGGGACTGGACGTAGCCCTTGTGAAAGGGTGAACCAGGATAAATCTGTTGTGTCTTGAATCTCTCTTGCTCTCTCTTGACTGTTCTTGTTAAATCTTGTTGTGTTTCTTGAATTTTCAGAATCTACTGAATCTTGCTAATTGAATAATTTCATCAACTTTCTTAAAACATTTTTAGTAACTTCTGAAAAGATATAATCTGTTTAAACACAGTCTACTCTTCACAATTCTGAACTTGATCAATAACCAGTATACTAGTTTTCTTGAAATCTGTAGTTTCGTAACTTATTGGGTTTACTATTTATTAGTTTGCTTTTCCAAAAAAAATAATCTTTCACAATTATTGATTAAAGATAGTTTTCATACATTAAACATAGTTTGCAGTGTTGGATAAAAAGTTCTTTAATCTGTAATTCAATACAAACTTGAATTAGATATAATTCTGTGATTTCTTGAATTAATTTTTCAAGAACTGATTTCTGGTTTCAGTTTATTGGATTTGTCTGATTGATATTGTACTAGAACTACTTTTGAATCCTTGTTGTTTGCTTTACATATCTTCTTGAATAGTTTTCTATAAAAATGATTCATTCTCCAAACAGTTTGCGAAAAGTTTTCAAGTGTTCAATTCACCCCCCTCTTGAACTTGGCCAAAACATATTTTATAGTTTCTATTTTCGCTTGATCAACAAGTTGTTCATCGCTCTTACTGTTTGATAATTAAACTGAGAATCTATGTGTGTCTGAACTTGTTATTTCATCTGGTTAATTGACTGATTGTGTTATTAATCAAATTAACACATTTACTGGTACATAATAACATTGTTAAATAAAAGAACATTTGTATAACATTCTTTCTTGAGATAAGTTGCAATTTCTTGGAATGTTCATGATCTAATTGGTTCTGCGTTGTTCTGATGTACATTTTAACTAAATAAATTGCTTCCGTTTGTGGTTCTGATTATATCTTGATCAACTGCAGTAACTGCTTGTCTTAGTGCACTGACTTGATTTCAAGATTTTGTAACTTCAGTGAATTGTATTGTGTTGTTTCAGTTTCTAATATAATTGTATAATTGATTAAATTAATTCTTTGACATATTGATTCTTGCTGTGTAATTTTGAACTCCATTGATCAGTGAATTGATAAAGTATATTCGTTTCAATTCACCCCCTCTTGAACTCAACCTAAACCCATTTTCTACATTTTCCCCATCAAAAGTAAGGTTGGTGTAGAAAACCTTAACTAAATCAAGGTAAATACATCCATTCGAACCAAGGAACTTCTTTAGCTTTTGATGATTTATGATGTTTCTGGTCTCTTCAAATTGTTGGCCCTTCAGCCATTTAGTGGTGACATATTTTGGAGTTATTAGACTTTTTTTTGTTGTACTCATGGATATACTTCTGCATTTGGGTGGCTTCTCCATTAAACCAGTTTTCCAAGTGACCATAATCCTCATCTTGGTTTGAGGATTGAGTTCTGGTGCGTTTTGTGGGAGTGGAGGAAGACATGACTACTGGTTTTGGATGAAAATTATGTATAATGACAAAGGAAAGTATGTTTATGCAATGAGCAAATACAGTGTTTTGTTCCACGAGTTAAGTCTAGTTTTAAAAGCAAATTTCCAAGCCAATGAACATGATACTGTGTAGCATGTGATGGTGATACAACCTATGTGCAGTTTCAACAGAAAAATCAATATATTCAAACCTGCCCAATCCAACATTCTTTGTATAACATAATATGAAATCTACAAAATCACTTTTTGACTAGTTGAGTCAACTATGCCTACCTGTAGCTTGTGTTGAAAGCAACACATGCTTGCTTTCTGTTGTGCCATGGATCAAGCTAGCACCTAGCAGATGACATGTCCCACTAGTACTCTTGCGATCTAGCTTTCAATTAGCAAAGTTTAAGTCATAATAGCCTGTCAAGCTCAATGGGTCTCCTCTAGGATACCATAGTCCCACATTGACTGTTCCTTTCAAGTAGTTCATTGCATTTGTCCATCTCGAATTTCTTCAGAAGCTCTTTGCAATACTTAGATTGACTCAAAAATATATCATTCTTCATTTGCTTAACTTGTAATCCAAGGAAGAAGTTTAACTCTCTCATCATGGACATTTCAAACTCTCCATGCATAGCTGACACAAAATCTTAACATAGATTTTCATTAGTAGACCCAAATATAATATCATCAACGTAAACTTGAACTAGAATGATATCATAATTATACTTTCTAGTAAAAAGAGATTTTTGGAAACCAAAAAGAGATTTTTGCATGTGTATATGTGTTAACCTTCTATGCCATAGTCATGAATCATCAGTTTTGGAAAGTAAACATGTCATGCGATATGAGGCGTAAATCAGGTTTGAATGTAACTTTGTAGCTTTTATCACATAGTTGAGTGATGTTTAGCAAGTTATGCTTCAGTCCATCTACCAACAACACATCCTTGATTATTATTGAGTCATGACTCCCAACATCACCTCTACCAAGGATTCTTCCTTTGTTATTATCTCCATACGTCACAAAGCCTTCTTGCCTCATCTCTAAGTTAATAAACTTTAAAGCAGCGCCTGTCATATGCTTCAAACAACCACTGTCAAGGTACCACAATTGCTTCTTGGCTGTCCAAAGTCTCTGCAAAACAAGTTAAGTTCCAAAAGTTGGTTTCCTATTAAACTTGGGTCCAATTTTGTTAACAGTACCCATGGGAACCCACTTCACAAGGCCTTTAGGCAACTAATACAATCTAGCTCTACAATGTCTAACCATATGCCTTTTTTCCAAACAACATAAACAAGTAACAAATGGTGAAGATGATGTACTACTATGACTAAAAAAGTTTTTAAATTTCTTCACCTTCTTTGGAAAATAAATTTTGGAAACTGATGTCTGCTTTATTAAAAAGACAATTTTGAGATCTCAGCAACGCATTTAAATTTGCAGTTACCATGAAAAGTTTAGGAACTGTTTTAATCAGATAGTTCACCTTTCCTTATAAAATTTCACAATTTTCACAGTTGGATTCTTTAGCAACATTAGAGCAATTACAAGAAAAATTATTATGAATAATAATATTATTTTTATTAATATTATTATTAATGATATTTTTAATAATATTAATATTATTTGTATTAATATTATTAATTTTATGATGAATATTATTATTGATATGATTAATATTATTTTTTATTAATATTATACTTCCTAATAATGATAATGGTACTAATAACAATAGTTATAATAAGAATAATGATAACAAATATATGATCAGAAAGTTGAATTTGGTGTAATGGTTGTGACTTGTATATGTATACTCATGCACTGATTACACACATATTTTTGTCCGTATGTAATTTTGGATTACATATGGATTTTTGATGTACATAAATGTGATTTTTCTTGTAGTGAAACCGAAATAAAGTTAATTATTTTTCTGTGATTCAAATAATCGACAAAATTTTAATTCACTTAAGAACGAAATTAATCAATTGAATTTTTAGTCATTTTGATAATAAGGAAAATAAAAATTCATTGAAGCACAAATTAATCAATTAAGTTTTTGTCACTTCAATAAAAAAAAATTAATAGACTATTTGTGTGTTTTGACTGATTATTTTTCTGCTATGTGTAAAGTAGAAACAACAGTACATTGCTTTAGTCAAAAAGTTCGTTCTTAAGAATGTTTTTGCGAAATTTTTTCATAGTTCAATTCACCCTCCCCTCTTGAACTCAAGCTACAGTATTTTATAGAAACGAGAGCACGAAAGCAAGTGGGTGACAAGAACAAGCTTCGAAGTTCCAATGACATGAGAGAAAACAAACAAAAATAGAGAAAAAATACAATTGCACTAATAACATTTATTTTTATCACATTTTTGGGCTATTTCAAAATTAAATTAACTCTTTCTAAGCTTGGAATCTACTAAATCCCATGTTTTTATTTTAATTTGTTTTTTGTTATAAATAATTGGTTACTTTAGTTTTTAAATAATTTTACTCTAAATCCCATTAGTTTCAAATTGGGTCAAGAATAGGATTAGAGTCATAAAGAAAGAGATAAAAGATAAAATTGAGCAATCATCCCGAGAGCCAGGAAGCAGAAATACGCCCGACGCAGGTAACATGGGCCCGACACATGATGGGCTTCAGAACTTGGACCAATAATAGAATCTAATAGCGCCCAGTGCAGTTCACGTGGGTCGGGCGTAAGTCTCGAAATTTGAATTCTATTAAAGGATTCTCTACATTAAGGTTAGACACTTCCACTTGGGGGAGTTTTCCAAAACTTCCACCTTGGGAGTCAGAAAAAAAAATTATAGTCTTGGGATAACGACTAGGGTTTGGAGGGTTTCCTTTTTCATTTCTTTGTATATCCATCTTCCTCCATTGTTCTTTCTTCTCGTTTTGTTGGAGTTAGATTTAACCATTTGAATTCTCCTATAATCAATACGATTGAATTCTCGTATAATCAATATTGAACTTATTTATGTCTCATCATACATGCTTTCTTGCAATATGTTAGTATTTTAATTTTGTGCTCATGCTTGTCATTCGAATCCATGACTTGATCATTGATTCTTAAAATCATTGGAAAATATCTTTTAAATCTGAAACTGAATTAAAATACCAAATGAAAGCTTGTGTCTAGGAATAGAGCAAGATTCATTTGTTGTCTTCATACCCCATGGCAAAAATAAGTTTTTTTTTTCTATATAATGGATCAAGGAATTGACGGTGAATAGATAAACTTAGGTTCATATATGAGGAATCAGATTTGAGTATTATTGTGGATTGACATTGACATTTGTTTGAAAAGAAGATAATTGATTTTATGCATGAGATTAGATTTGTTTAATCCTAGAAATTGCATTTCATATCCTTTCCATTTTCTTTCCACATTCCAAATGCTCATTAAAAATAAAAAATATATATATTTTTATTGTTTTAATTTTATTTTCTTACATAAAATTCAAAAATTTAAAATTATTTTTAGTCTATTTTTATTATAATTATAATTATATTTATTGTCTTGTTTTACGCATGCAAGTTCCTTAGTTAAAAACGATATATTTATTATTTACTATATTTGAAAAAAAAATATACTTGCTATTATTAGTAAATTTAATACATTTATTATTATTAGTAAAATTATGTTAAGGACAAATTTCATTATTTTAGATAGAAACAAAATGAACGAAAATAATTGTATAAAAAAACCATAATCATTTATCAATTTTAACTTTTAATGACAATTCTAATTAAATCATCATTATCTCTTAATTATTTGAGTGGCACACTTCGATTTCTTATCTTAAACACTTTTCATACTTTCGACTTAATTAAATTTGTCACTCTCATTCTTTTCGTATTTTTCTTTTTCATTCACCAAATTTAAACACAACCAAACTAAACAACAATAATTTAAAATTATTTCTAGTCTAATTTTATTATAATTATAATTATAATTATTGTCTTTTATTACGCATGCAAGTTCTTTAATTAAAAATGATATATTTATTATTTACTATATTTGAAAAAAACAGATACACTTATTATTATCAGTAAATTTAATACATTTACTATTATTAGTAAAATTATGTTAAGGACAAATTTCATTATTTAGATAGAAACAAAGCGAACAAAAATAATTCTATAAAAAAACCATAATCATTTATCAATTTTAGCTTTGAATGACAATTCTAATTAAATCATCATCATCTCTTAATTATTTGAGTGGCACACTTAGACACTTTTTCTATTTTCGACTTAATTAAATTTGTCACTCACATTCTTTTTCGTATCTTTATTGTTTCATTCACCAAATATAAACACAATCAAACTAAACAAAAAATATTTTAAAATTATTTATAGTCTAATTTTATTATAATTATAATTATATTTATTACGTATGCAAATTTCTTAGTTAAAAACAATATATTTATTATCTACTATATTTGAAACAAACAGATATACTTATTATTAGTAAATTTAGTACACTTATTAGTAAAATTATGTTGCCGACAAATTCATTATTTTATATACAAACAAAAGAAACGAAAATGATTCTATAAAAAACCATAATCATTTATTAATTTTAATTTTTAATGACAATTCTAATTAAATCATCATCATTTCTTAATTATTTGTTTGAGTGACACACTTCTATTTCTTATCTTAAACACTTCCTACTTTCGACTTAATTAAATTTGTCACTCTCATCTCTTTTCGTATATTTCTTGTTTCATTCACCAAATTTAAACACAACCAAACTAAACAACAATAATAACCAAACTAAACAACAATAATAATATAAGACCACTGCATCATTATTGTCTAGCTCAATAAGAATATGACATATGGCAATGTAAGAATATTATAAAGTGATTAACTCTGTTATCTAACAAATTTAATAAATGACGGAAAACATGGTCATCGCTCAAGTCATAACAATCATATCAAAATGAAATATGTCATATTCTCATTGTTGCGTGTCACATTCTCATTAGTTAGAATTGTAAATGAATAGTGATCCTACTATAAATAATAATTTCTCACGAGATACATAACGGACTATGACAAATTTTTATCAGAAGAAAGGGATCAATATTAATTAAAAAATAAACTGTGGGTATATATATAATATATATAGTATAAAATTGAAATTTTCTAATTATTTTAGTCAAAGCTCATAATAATTGAAGATTCACTAAATAGAAAATATATTTTTTTATTAAATAATGTTATTGACATTTGGAAGACATGATTTACGAGAAAACGATTTATTCTGTTGACCTTTGAAACTTTAATGCTTCTTGAACATAATATCAAGTTTTCTACGTGAGTTTCCATCCTTATGAAATATAAATATTTTACATATGTTAAATTGCTTTAATATAAAAATGGTTTTATAATATTTTAAAATTTCTTTCCATTATAATGTACGGATAAAGTAACAAAATTCTGATTAGTTTTGAATAAGTGGCGTATGTGTGTGTATCTAAACGTTACGCATTAATTGATAGCTTTACATCTCGAAATGGAAACTTAAATGAGTCTAACTGAGAAATTTTGACTACTTAGAGATCATATGTACTTTAAAATGGAAGTTCTTATGGGCAACCGCACACGGTTCTTCTTAAGCTTAGTCTTAAAGGATTCTTTTGATAACAAATGTCAGATCAACTGTTATTTAATATAAATTGAAACAAAGCATTAATTATTAGAAAAGAAAGGGGCCAAAAATTCACCGATCCTTTATCAAAAAAGAAAGAATCGTGTCAGCAAAAGCAGTAAAAGTGGCATATCTCAGGAAATAATTTGAAAGTGGTATAAGATGAGAAAAATGCTTTTATAAAAGTAGAATTATATATTTATGGCTATGAAAAAAGTCCCGATGCTTTAGCAGTGTGATAATTATAAAGTCAAACAGGAGCTAATTCTCCTCCTCACATCACATGTTCCTCCATCCTCAACAACACAATAAACCTCTCCACATGCCATTAAGAATTCCCTAACCCTGACCCTAGCTATTCTGGCCCTATAAGTTTTGCCCCACCAAACTTTAACTCACACTGATTCCTATAAATTCACCAGAATGTCGCAACAACACAGCTCAAGGTAATGAAAGGAAAGCTGGTTTTGGAGGCAAGCCAAGAGTGAAGAGAAACCGTGTTCCATTAACTACAGAAGTGGGTCTCCAAATCTCACTGTTGTTTGTTTCTCAAGAAAAAGGGCGTGTCTAAAAATAGTTAGGAGTCAGAAAAGTGTAGTAGCTATGGTTAGTCAGGAGAGAAAGAAGGAGATGAAAAACGGGTCTCGTGGGTTTAGGTCCATTTTCATGCACGCCGATGGCAAAGATTTGTTTTTTATGATTTTAGGTACCATTGGGGCTATTGGGGAAGGCGTCACCACCCCTCTAGTGTTGTTGATCAGTAGCCGCATGATGAATAACATAGGGAGTTCATCCACCATGGGTGGAAACACCTTCATCCATAACATCAACAAGGTTCAATTCCATCTCTCTCTATACACACAACAAATTTTTACATCTTCTCTAATCACCATGATCCCAATTCTTCTCAGCATGACACCCAGTTGAGTGTCATCTAAAATTAATTGAAAGCATGAACACGTGAAATCTGAAACTCTCCTAATAATTTCTGTACTAAACTCACATGGAAAGAATATAACATGACCGAAGCTTGCTAACTGTTTTGGCTTTATTGATGATGCAGAATGCAGTGACGTGGCTATATTTAGCTCTTGCCTCTTTTGCCGTTTGCTTCATCGGTGAGTTTCGGTTTGGCAATGATTTTGCTTTTGCTTTTTCTCTTTCCATTTACGCCACGCAAATTAAAGTGATGATATTGTTGCAAACTCCTTTTTTTTTTTTAACTATTTATATTTTGATTTTTTTTTTTCAGAGGGTTACTGTTGGACGAGAACGAGCGAAAGACAAGCAGCGAGAATGAGATACAGGTATCTGAAAGCAGTGCTTAGACAAGATATCGCGTACTTCGATTTGCTTGTCACAAGCACGTCAGAGATCATCACCAGCGTCTCCAACGACAGCCTCGTAATCCAGGATGTTCTCAGTGAAAAGGTACGCTGTTATGTTACATTACAATTACCAAAAAAAGAACATCCTAAGTGAAAGGTCGTTATTTTGATTATAACCAATCACATGTGTTACAGGTTCCGAATTTCTTGATGAACATTTCATTGTTCGTTGGGAGCTACATAGCAGCGTTTGCAATGTTGTGGAGGCTGGCCATTGTGGGGTTTCCTTTCGTGGTTCTTCTGGTGATCCCGGGTTTAATCTACGGCAAGTTTTTGTTGGGGTTGTCTAGTAAAATCAGAGATGAGTATAATGAAGCAGGAACCGTTGTGGAACAAGCAATTTCATCCATCAGAACCGTTTATTCCTTCGTTGGGGAAAGCAAGACCTTGAACGCTTTCTCAAACGCGCTTCAAGGGACGGTGAAGTTGGGCCTGAAGCAAGGCTTGGCCAAAGGCTTAGCCATTGGTAGCAACGGTGTCGTTTTCGCCATTTGGTCTTTCATGTGCTATTACGGCAGCAGACTCGTTATTTATCATGGCGTCAAAGGAGGGACGGTTTTCGCGGTTGGAGCAGCAATCGCTGTTGGTGGATTGTAAGTAATAATTATCATAACCATTATTATTATTATTATTACTGTATATATTATTATTATTATTATTTATACTTGTCTTGTTATCATGTAATTTCTTTTATGGTGAATTTTTTGAATGAAGCTTAATTGAGTTTGTGTTTGTGAAAAAGGGGACTGGGAGCGGCTTTAACGAACGTGAAGTACTTTTCGGAAGCGGGTGCGGCGGCGGAGCGTATAAGAGAGGTGGTGAAGAGGGTTCCGATGATTGATTCTGAGAGCGAGGAAGGGGAGATTCTGGAGAGAGTTAACGGGGAAGTGGAATTTGAGCGGGTGGAGTTTGCGTACCCGTCTAGACCAGATAATGCAGTATTGAATGGGTTAAGTGTGAAGATTCCTGCAGGGAAAAGAGTGGCCTTGGTTGGGGAGAGTGGGTCGGGGAAGTCAACGGTGATAGCGCTACTACTGAGGTTCTATGACCCAATGGGTGGAGAGGTGCGTTTGGATGGGGTCGCGATTCAGAAGTTGCAGGTCAAGTGGCTTAGGTCGCAGATGGGGTTGGTGAGCCAGGAGCCTGCTCTGTTCGCGACAAGCATTAAAGAGAACATACTTTTCGGCAGAGAGGATGCCACCGACGACGAAGTAGTTGAGGCTGCAAAAGCTGCCCATGCTCATGATTTCATCTCGCTTCTGCCTTACGGTTACCAAACACAGGTCATAACTTCTCTCTACCTATCATATCTATCCACTCTATTTGCTTCTTCTCCCAAGCTCTTATCAACCCATTAAATATAATAAATGCATACGCCTTCATGTAAGAAATGCTTAACTCCATTAACTCCTCCTTCTCACCAACTACTCTTTTTGTAACGTTTCTTATTTAATGTGTCTCTTGTGTTAAGAAAAATTAAAAAAGAATTTACTACATGAAGTATGTTAAAAAAATCTAATACAAACACTTTTAGGATTTTCAAATCAAACTTGTTTTTTTCTTAATATTTTACATTGACTTTTAGTAAAAGCTTTCATTGAATATAGTTAATAAAATAAAAAATTATAAATTAAAATTAATTTATATGAGTAAAAATAAAAATGTAAAGAAACTATTTGAGAGATTGCACATTAAATTTTCATGGTATTGAATAGCATGAAGCATAATTAATGGAAAAGAAGAGAAGTAAATGAATAACGGTTTTGATTTCGGTTGCAGGTGGGAGAGAGTGGGGTTCAGATGTCAGGGGGACAGAAACAGAGGATAGCAATTGCGAGGGCAATAATCAAGAAACCGAGAATGCTCCTTCTGGACGAAGCAACAAGCGCGCTAGACACAGAATCGGAGCGACTCGTCCAACAGGCATTGGACAACGCCGCCGCGGGTTGCACTGCCATCATCATCGCCCACCGTTTATCGACCATCCAAAACGCAGACCTCATCGCCGTCGTCGGGGCCGGAAAGGTGATAGAGATGGGCTCCCCCGACGAGCTCCTTCAAAACGCCACCGGCCTCTACGCCTCCGCGATGCGCCTCCAGCAACAAACGGAGAAACTGAAAGAAGCCGAAAGCGAGGAAACCGTTACTCCCGGGAGTGTTCCCCACTCGACATCAACAACCGACACGGAAAACGCGCGGCCGGTGGGGCCATTTGTTGGTAGTTATGCTGACGTGGCGGAAGGTAAGAAGGTAAAGGCGCCGTCGTTTCACAGACTTGTATCGCTGAGCCTCCCCGAGTGGAAGCACGTGGCAGTGGGGTGCTTAAACGCGATGGTGTTCGGGGCCGTTCAGCCAGTTTACGCATTCACGATGGGGTCCACGATACTGTTGTATTTTCACGCGGATCACGAGGAGATTGTGAAGAAGACTAAGATCTACTCCTTGGCCTTTCTGGGCCTCTTTGTGGTGTCTTTCATTGCGAATGTTGGGCAGCATTATTGTTTCGCGTACATGGGGGAATACTTGACCAAACGGGTCAGAGAGACCGTGCTTTCCAAAATCCTAACTTTCGAAGTTGGATGGTTTGATTTGGACGAAAACTCCAGTGGCGCCATCTGTTCCAGACTTGCCAAAGACGCCAATGTGGTACGTTTGCTCTTCCGTTTCCTCAATTTCTTCGGCTTTAACGTTTTTAAGCTTTTCTTTACACGACTAACCATATCAATCATTTCCCATTTGCCGTAGCAAAACAAACACCGTAACCAAAGATCGAGCATAATGCATAAGATAAGATATGTTTAGAAAAAAAAAAAAAGTCTTGTTAATCAGTACCCCACACTTGTCTGTGTCAAAATAATAGGATCTCGAGTAAATGCCATTTTTTCTCATTTTTAAAAGAAATATATATGGGGTAATTAAGTTCAAAAAAAATTATTAAGCTTTCATGTTCAGTTACTAAACTGTTTTAACCAAACATTTATCAAAGTTTCCACTCCAAGAAAATGATTTCAAAGTCTTCTAGCTTACACCCTTTTCCTAGGTTAGGATAGCGAAAGATATCAAATTTTTCAGTTATTCTTTTCTTTTTTTCTCCTTTTTCCTGTGAAAGTGATAGTGGGAGGTGTATAACATGAGAAGAAAAGGTTTCACGGTATTGTTACTATTTAAGGTTTTATTTTTTCGTACGATAAATTCTTAGCTATAAGCCTATAATATAAGGCTATAAGGCTATAAGGCTATAATGCATGTATCTCTCTCTACATGCAACGCCACGGTTGTCGGTGAGAATTTTGTGCGCTTGAGAAAAGATAACTCTTGTGAGTTAAAGATGGACAAACTCTATTGGTATATCTTCACTTGTGCTTACATCCTGTCCGTACCCTTTTTCTTTTGAAGAAAAGGGAGGACCCGGCTCCATCTCACTTTCCGTTCCCTTATTCTTTTTTTTTTTTTTTTTTTTTTTTTTTTTTTTTTTAAATCGTGGTTTTTTTTAAAATTATAATTAAAATTACCAAAACAAATTT
>Ga0099824_1008726_pt1 | contig 12826 bp, 11 predicted proteins | sample SiratrowhiteBW_FD_76837 | JGI IMG/M metagenome (GOLD analysis project Ga0099824, IMG submission 76837) | Root nodule microbial communities of legume samples collected from California, USA - Siratro white BW | ecosystem: Host-associated > Plants > Roots > Nodule | place: USA: California... | reverse complement strand
TAAATATAAAAAAAAATATATATATATATATATATATATATATATATATATATATATATATATATATATATATATATATATATATATATAAAAGTATCTTTAAGTTGATGTTTAATTAAAAAATATTTTTGTGAAAAAAGTATAATTAATATACATATTTATCATAACCTTTATTATATATTTTTTTATTTTTTATTTTTTATATTTTAAGATATGTATTGAGATTATAGTTAATTTAAAATTTATTAAAAATTTATCTATTTTCATTACATTTGAACAATTGATTTTGTAATCAACAATTATGATATTATTTCATTCATTTTAAAAGAATTAAATCCTTAGACCATTAAAAGAATATACAGTTATAAAGGATATTAAATAAATTTTAAAATGATTAGAATTATAGAACGTTGTAATTTAATTCGATCTCATAAATGTAAAATTGAGCAATTTACTTTTATAATTATATTGAAACTATACAAAATAGAACACTTGGATTATATCGTATTTTGGTTTATTACGGTAATACCCATGCTTATTCTCGTTACACTTTGATACATTAGGGATCGCATTGGCATGTAAATCCGCCAACACGCTTTGTTTCTCCCAATCACATGGCCTGGTTATGGCGCGCAGGTGCCAAGTTCTCTCTTGTTACCTCCGCCGTTGGCGGCGGCGTCACCGCGGCGCTCATTGCCACTTCCGCCGCCCCCGAGACGGCGCTCAAGCTCTGCACAACCGTCCCCCATCGCCTCTTCCGCGACGCGGTCACGGCTGCTAACATTGCTTTCGGTACTTCCGATCGAACTTAACCTCCTTTGTTCTCGAACTTTCTATGCACGCTCATTCAATCTTCCGCGTGTTTTTTGTTGTTTTTTCAATTCTATGTACCGCCTCATGGAATCGATTACTGAAGCGTGATTACTGATCAATTGTTAAGACAATTGAACTTGTTTTGGAAATTTATGTACGCTTACACTTTAGGCTAAAATGGTTCAATAGTTAACTTTATGTACCATTATTTCTGAATTATGGATTATTGAGTAAACTAACCTTCTAGCTTCTTAAATTTTACTACGCTCTCAAAGCAGTGCCCAAAACTAACGAAATTGCAATCCTACAATCACATTAATCCAAAATTAAAAAAATGTATCACTTAAGAGATAATATTATTATATATGTTTAGATACTATATAATAATAAGCGGTTAAATTTAGGGACTTAGATGAAACAATTGATCATTTTAGAAACTAGTTTAAATTTTCTTAAATTTTACAAATTAATGGAACAGTCCGTTACACTTTCAAGGACTAAGTGGTGATTTACTCAATTATGATTTGTGTGTCTAGGGTAGAAAACATATTTTTAACTTGTTAATTATGTGAAAATGAAGCTTGTATTAGTAAAGCTGGTTATGATTTTGTGTTATTTGTAGATTATGAATACTCACTGTGGGGACTCCCGGAAGGGAGTATTGAGAGGGAGAGAATCAAGCATGAAGTTCACCTCCGGTCAGCACAAAAACTTCAACACCTTTGTTTTAAGAATGGAGGGGTTTATATAAAGCTTGGGCAACATCTTGGGCAATTGGTATTCTTTGATTTCCCCTCCTATTGATTTTAAAGGGAAAAATAGATACGGAGACCCTCAACTTCATTACTTGCTGTTGTTGTCCATCTATTGCAGAGTAGGCAATGTTGAGTTGTTTGATTATTTATTTATTTACAGGAATATTTAGTTCCTGAGGAATATGTTCAGACAATGAGGGAATCTATGCTAAATAAATGTCCAGTTTCTTCGTATGAGCAAGTATGCAACGTAATCAAGAAAGAGCTTGGTGATACTCCAGATAAAGTATATACTATTTGTTTCAGTCCTAATAGACAAAGGCATTGTTTATGTGTAATTAGTTCCGTTGGTCATTGATTTTGTCTATGGCGGTGAATGACTTTTTCCTTTTAATGTAGATATTTTCTGAGTTTGATCCAGTTCCAATAGCAAGTGCTTCCCTTGCACAAGTTCACGTAGCTCGCATGCATGATGGCCAAAAAGTTGCTGTCAAGGTTCTCCTTGTTGCTAATATTTTCTTATATATATGCAAAGAGCATTTTGGATCAGTTTGATTCTATGTCTACTAATGCTTTATTATTAATATTTGTTTCGTATTTGTATCTGTCAATGTTTGTTCAGGTTCAGCATACCCACATGACGGATACTGCAGCTGCTGATCATGCCACTGTGGAATTGGTTGTAAACACATTGCACAGATTTTTTCCCAGTTTTGATTACAGGTACAGCTTTGATGCCATCGGCAGTGAAATTTACCATCATCATTATTGTGGGAAGTTTTAAAAGTCATTTGATGGATGTGTGCATTTAATTATTGGAAGAAATGAATGGTCTAAGTTGTCTCTATAGGTATAGTTTTTATGTCAGTTTCCATAGGTTGCTATGCACTGATCGTTTATTAATGTTCTGTTTACTTCTGTCTACAGGTGGTTGATTGATGAGATTAGTGAAAGTTTGCCAAAGGCAAGTTCCTATTTAACTTTGAAGCATCATCTCTGCCTAAAAAACATGCTTATTAGCCGATTATGTTTAGTGGACTGGTTTAACTTTCAAGATTTATCTAGTTGTGTATTTAGTTTTGGAAAAAATTGGTGTATAGTTAAAATTATTTTATCGAAATTTGATGTGAACCTTAAATACATGTTAAATTCATCGTTTTCCTCTTAACAAGCCAATATGTAAATTTTTTAACGAATAAATCACAGGGGTCAAAGAAAATTCTAAGTTTTTATGCTTATTTCCCCCCTAAGAAAATAAGTCATGTAGGGTAAATATTACTTCTTTAGTTGGTTTTGGAAAATGTTGTTTAAAATATTGTGGATTTAAGTTTGATAACGTTTCATACTTAATATGAGTTCAGTTTTTGTTATAGTCAGGTTTTGTGTTAGGATGGTATTTTATCTTCAGTTTCTGTTAGTTGCTATATTGTCTTTTGAGGTCGGAGGTGGGATCAAATATTTGAATTTCGTTCATAAATTCATTTGGTTCCACTACACCATTAAAGCCTTGATCTGTTTTTCTGTAGATGTTATGTAAAATTTATTTACTTTTCTGGTTAACCTTATTATTTTTATTCATTCATGACATGACATTTACAATATTTTACTTGCGTAAGAATTTTTCTAGAAACATGTATAATCATGCCCTAATTGTTATGGTTACGAGATGTGATGTGCTAGCATGATTAATATTTGTTTACTGAGATATATACGATTTTGGAATTTTATGTTTTTTCATTCATCATTATTGAATTCTGTTTTATTTTCTCCTTCATGTTTCCCTGTTTGCTATTTAGTTTCCTAATGTTATTACTGCAGGAATTAGATTTTTTAACTGAGGCAAAGAACAGTGAGAGGTGTTTGGATAACTTCCACAAGTTGTCTCCTCATATTGCGAATTATGTATACGCACCAAAAGTATATTGGAACCTGAGTACCTCGAAGCTGCTGACAATGGAATTCATGGATGGTGCTTATGTAAATGATGTAAAAACCATTCAGAAACTTGGGATCAACTTGCATGAACTTTCAACATTGGTAAGCTAATGTTTATGGGCTTCATTATGGACACTTGTACAGGGGTCAATAATAGGTGTTGATAGTGTGTAGGTTTTTTGTGACATTATTGTATGCGTTCAGATATCTGTGATAGGGCAACATATGTCATTGAAGTTAGGGGAGTTAATGATGAGCATTTTGATTGCCTCATGCAATTAGTTCCATTCCATATATGGTTTATAAGCAAAATAAAGGGCACCATGCTACCATAAACTCATAAAGCTCCTACACTCAGCAATTGTGTGATCTCTGTGTGGGTTTAAATTGTATAGTAGACTGCCTTTTCTTTGTATTTTCAAGATTCTCAACTCAAATCTGTGACTTCTTGGTCACATGGTGATAACGTCAACTGTTATGCCAAGGTTCCCTTTCATTTATTTATTAATTTAGTAAAATGTGATCAACATTTTGCAGGTTAGTCAAACTTTTGCTGAAATGATGTTCAAGCATGGTTTTGTACATTGTGATCCGCATGCTGCTAACTTGTTGGTTCGCCCAATGCCGTCTAGTAAATCTAGCATTTGGGGTAATTATTCCTTCCCTTCGAACCTCGCTTGCCAAACTATAACTATTTTCTATCAGTCATTATTACCCTGAAATAGATTGTTTGTTTCTTTTTAAACTCATTAAGACCATTGTTTTGCTAATTTAGCTATCACAAGAAAGAAAAAAAATTCAAATTCCTCCCCTTACGTAAGAGATGGTGTCACCCTTAACGGTTGGATGTTAATGGCAAAATCTTGGACCAGCTAAATTAGGCATTTCCAAGAGAAAGTTTCAAGCACTAATGTAATATAGGATGGACAATTCATATCTGTTTCTAGAATTATGGTGGCATTGGCAAAAATCCATTGATTTGATTTGAGGGTCTTTTATTGTTTCCAAGGAAAAATTAATAGCTATTGTTGGCATTAAAAAATGTCATATGAAGACTAATAAACTATTGAAGACTAGATTAATAAATTTTATTCATCACTGATGCATTAAAATGGGGGAGCTTGATAAGGGGGTGCAAGAAATGGCACACAGCAGGCACCAATGTTTTGTAACAAACCCCAACGGCCAAAGTGAAAAAGGGCAACATGGAGAAATACACCCTTCAAATACACTTACAGCAGGAGAGGGAAGAAAAATAACTAAGTTGTGGGAAGGGAACCTTAATTGTAGGAGGTTAGTTACAGGAGAGAGAAATATAAATAGGAATTAAAAGCTACTGCAGAGGGTGGGGGAGGAAAAGAAAAGAGTTAATTGAGAAATTGGAGGAGAGTATTGGCCTCTCGAATGCCAAATATCTTTCTATTTTATTTCCTTATACGTTCATACTTCCATACACATACTTGAATATAACAGATTTGAAGGTTTATCCTAACTCTTTGTGAGTACCTGGAGAACCGTTAGATGGTTCTCCACTGTTATTTGCGCGACATTTGGGAAGATAAGGTGACTGCAGAAGGATGAATACCATCCCATGCTGTCTGTTTAGATTAAAATTGAAAGTTGAGATGCATGTGTAAATATGTGATTATGAATTTGAAAAATATTATACTGCAAAATAGTTATTTATTTCAATTGTTAACAAAAATATTTAAGTACCATTTCTGATTTCGAAATAAATAAAAATGCAATTTCACTTTGCATATACCATAATTTTGCTTGCTTTACATTATCAACTATCCAAATGCAAAAATCTACTCTCTCCATAAATATCTATGCTCTTGTTCTATTAAAGGGTTTGGTTTGTTTGCTCTCCTGTCTCCAACTTCTTGTTTGATTTTTTACAATAACTGCATTGTTGGTTACTAGCATTGTCAGTTTTTTTTTTAATTTGGATTGTATTGCTCATATAGGCAGGAGAAAACCACAGTTGATTCTTTTAGACCATGGACTCTATAAAGAGCTTGACTTCCAAACAAGAACTAATTATGCTTCATTATGGAAGGGGTTGGTATTTGCTGATGCTAATGCAATCAAAGAATACAGTGCAAAGTTGGGAGCTGGGGAGGATTTATATGCACTCTTTGCTGGAGTTCTAACTATGAGGCCATGGAATAGGGTTGTTGACCCATCTATGGATCATTTAGTTATACATGGAGATGAGAGTGAACGATTAGAACTGCAGGTAAGATATAGCTTAAGGGAAAAATTTCGCCGGAGTTTGTATTTCAGTCCCAGGTGCATGTTTTTTTGGATTATAATGCTTGGACTTTACTTCTGTTTCCTAATAACACTGTAAGTAATACTCATGTTCATGCTGGTTTTCTTACCGAAATAGGTAAAATTCTTAATTCTTCTCATTTTTTTATCCTGAATCCTGTGATCTGCAGTTTAACCACTTGTTTTAAGAAATTGGTCAACTACAACGTGGTTCACTTTTTACTAAATATTTAAATAGAAAGTCAATCTGTTTTTATGCTTTTAGGGTTTTGCATCGTCAAATTTCCTTGCTTAGCATGACCTTGAAGGAAAAGAAGCTCTAAAACGACTCTCCTAATTGTTTTGCAGATGTACGCATCTCAATATTTCCATCAGATCTCAGAGCTTTTAAGGAGATTACCACGCGTGATTCTTCTAATGCTGAAGACAAATGATTGTTTACGAGCTGTCAATAATTCTCTGGTAAATACAACTATGTTTTCTGTTTGTTACATTGCATGGCATGTGATTGATTGGTGAATACTCTTCAAACAAATGTAGCTTGTGTCTATTTGTAAAATATTCAGTCCGGCGCATAGCAGTAAAAAAAGCAATTGAAACTTGAGATTGTCCTACTTGCTGTGTCTGTTTATAATAGATTATTTTCTTTTTGGGTATCATGATCAGTCACAGGGATCATCTTTGGAGACCTTTTTTATCATTGGAAAAATTTCTTCGGAGGCTGTCATTGAAGCAAAGATGTTGCAAAGCAAATCACTTTTAACATGGTTAAACGTTAAATTGGAAGAGATTTTGCTAGAAGTACGACTCTGGGGTATGCAGGTGGCCTTGTGGGTTTTGCAACTAAGAAAGGCTTTGTCTTGGTCTAACCAACCATTATAGAAGAATTGATCTGCCTCATTTTTTGCTACATTTTATTTTTTTGGGAAATAAGCTCTTGTATTTTTGTGTCCGTGGTCACGAATTCCTTCACAATATGTAACTTTGTTTGAGGGCGGACTGACGAATTGATTTTAGGATGTTTGCTTTTTTTTTTTTTTTTTGGAATCCTTAAAACATACACTTTATAGGTTGAAGAGGGTGAAAGTAAAGGAGCAAGTCATGTGTTAGCCTGTAGGCTTTACTGTATTTGGTGACGCAGAATATTGTTGTAAACTCCCATTAATTAATGGGGAGACTGTGAAATATATAGATTACTTTTGACAATAGTTTCAATGGTTGTCTTCGAGTTCTTGTCTTGTGGATACTCCTAACAAATATATTCAGTTATCTACCAGATAGTTGAAGTTAACTATAATTTATCTTTTATAGGGAGGAAAATATCATTTCAATGTTAATGATATAGTATTTAATATAAATATGGTACTATTGACTAATGCAATCTACTAAATGTAGAGTGTTAAACTTCTTTGTATTGGTAATTAATTGAGAGGTTTTTCTAAACACTATAATAAAAAGTAGGTTGATACTATTGACATGTGTGTTAAAGGTAGAAGTTATCAATATACTAACATTTGATACAGTGAATTATAATAATGTTCGGTGAATTTTTTTTTTCTATTTTTTTTCTTTTGTCTCTTTTACCATATATAATTTATTTATTTATTTATCAGTATTTTTTTATAAGTCAAAATATTAAAATTTTTCAAATACATTATTTAAGTTAATTAATTATAATAATAAAATTAATATTAATAATATTATAATTCTTTTAAAAATATATTATTATAATTATTATATTGCTATTATAGAAATTGTACTTTTATAATAATTTTAATATCAATTTTATTATTATAATTATTATGACTAATACTTAATCATAGTCATAATTATTATAATAATTTTCTATCCTAATAATCCTTAAATATATTTTTTTAAGAATGATGCCTTTTGTGCAATAAATTTTACACTTAAAAAAAGAAAAACTATTATGAAGGTGAAATTTATTTTCTTTTGTCTTCACAGTTTCTTAACTATCCAAATATATTATATCTTAAATAACATTATAAACTACAGTTGTATTATGTTTTAAATCCGTATAAAAAATCAATCTACTAACTTATAAAGTCCAATTTCAAAATAATTATACTTATCATTCTTTTAATCTTTGAAAACCATATATAAAAAAAGCTCTAAATGTCTCTTTCCTGTCTTTTTCTTGTCTTAGTATAAATTATATATTATGAGTTCTCATATGAATAAAAATATATTTTTCTTATTAGAATGGTTCCTCTTATATCTTGCCGGAAAAAAAAGATTGACAAGTAGAAAGAATGATGCGAAGATAACATCTCTTGAAAATTCAATTTATTTTCCATGTCAACAATCCTCTAATTCTTCACCTAATCAAACAAAGAATTGGCAGCCTAGGCGACCAAAATTACAAATAGTTGTTTATCGCCTAAGCCCTGCCCAAGGAAGTCACATGCCAATAAACAACCATCACTGATGCTATTCTACCTTCACAAAAACTGACTCAGAATCTTCAGTGTTTGAAGGCACTACTTCCTTAGGCTGCTGCTGTGTGGTATTATTAGAGTTCTCAAACACCATTCCCCCAAACCCATATTGCTGTATAATAAGCAGAGAAGAGCTTGAACCAAAATTATTGGATGCCACAATGTCCCCTATGACACCAAGTTCCGGACAATCAGTCCATTTCAGCAACTCTGACAATATCAAACAGTTCCTACCTGCCCCTTGGCCTAAAATATACAAATCATAACCAACTTGGTCAATCTGATTAAGCACTTCAGGAATATCATCACGACACCGAACTTCTTTCTCTGAATACTGTATAGAATCCTCATTGCTCACTGCTTTTAGTCTGAATCCGCTCACATACTCATCATCCAACTCCTTTTGCTTCTCAGTGTCTAGCACCACAGATAATAGTCCATGAGACTCAACCTGTGACATAACATCAACTTCTGCAGCCTCACCAAACATAAGGACCCTCACCACAGATAGTTGCACCCCTTGATGCTTTGACATCCTCCATGCAACAGCCAAGGCTTCACGGTCATCAGGGCCACCAATAAAAACCATAACCACTCGCAAGTTCACTTTGAACAACGACCCAAGTCCACGGTCAACAAAGATTCCAACAGTGCATGGTGCATCTCTCATCACATTGCGGTTTATTTCTTGGAATGCAGTGTTGGATATCTCTAGAATGCCTTCTATGTTTGATTGTTTGTGGAAAGGAAGGATGATCAGGTTTGCTTCTTTCTCCTGTGACACGTTGTAGATGTCCTCGTGAATGGTTGAATAGGAGGATGCAGCTGCAATGGTCTCCACGTTGCTGTGCTCGTTTATGGCTGCGAATGTTTGGAAAATGTTTGTGATGGTCTCCAAGTCTTCCTGTGCTTTGGTGAGGGCTTGTGCACCACCACCACTTTGCTGTTGGTTGTGCTTGTTGATATGGGAAGCCAAAAGGGAAGTGGTGTGTCCACTTAGTTCAACTAGCTGAAGTGCAAACACACGTAGAGGGGAGAGTTTTGTGGTGTGGTATGCTTCAAGGATGTTGATCATTCCTGTGGCTTGCCGAGGGTTGTGGACACAGGCTAATAGTCGCAGTTCTGCTTCTGCTTTTAGGTTTTGTATGGTCTTAAGTTTATTTTGTTTGTATAGCTTTCTTGGTTTGTATATAGCATTGATGATAAGAGGCACCAGCATGGTCATTATCAGAACAGCTATTGTCAGAATTGAGAAGGACTCCACACTCAAAATCTGAGAGCAAAACAAAAATAATGGTCATTTATCAACTATAATTGAGTCACAAAAGAACTATAACTTGATACAACAATTCTAAATAGGTTGAGTAAGTAACATTAATTAATGTGTTTTTGTCAATCGTATAACCTCGTTGTCTTCCATTTGATCTTTGTTTAATTTACATTTATCTACTTCAGTATTTGTTTAATCTTCATTAGGCTTATTCTATGTCCATTCATGAAAGCAAACAATTAATGTGATGAAATTAGTCGATACCTGTTTGTCCCAGGCACTGTTGAGCATTAATATTGGTAGGATGCCCTTGGTGTTCATGAGCAGTCCAATGGACAAACCATCAAGAACAGACATACCATAAAACTGAGTGGCTATAACTGTGCTTAAAATCTTTGGGAGGAATGAGAGGAGCAAAATGAACAGCACCAGGCCTAGACCTTGAGTTTTTATGACATATATTGCTCTGAGCCTTATGCCACAGCTACCAAAGAACAACGGAGCCAGATAAACAACCCCAAAATCCTCTGACCTCTCTATGAGCAAGTGAGTAAATTTTCCACGAGGTATCATTATTCCATAAACCAGAGCCCCAACAACAGGGTGTGTCCCTAGGAGATCCGTGACCGCTGCAGAAGCATATGCTCCCATGACCACAAAGAACAACCCATTATTGTCCCACTCATTTTGATTGGTTTTGCGCACTATTATCTCCACCAAATAAGGACGTATAAGAACGAAGCAGAAAAGCACATAAACTATAGTGCTCAGCACCGAGTAGATGGCACTTGCACCGTGTATGGCAAATGGAACCAACATCGCAAACATGACCCAATTGTAGAAGTCACTGATCATGGCTGTTGTTAAGGTCACTCTGCCAAGTCCTGTGTAGAGGAGCTTGAGATCTGCAAGAATATGACTAACCATAGGAAAACCTGTGACACTCAAAATTAAGGTCCAAAACATATAAGCCTTAGGCGTGTCGAAATTTGCCCAATACTCTTGTGGTCCCTTGTACATTTTTAGAGCCAAAGCATATATGAAACCCCCACATATCATTGGAATCACAACGCCAGCAATGGCAATGCTTGTGGCCTTCTTTCTTCCTCGTAGGATTGTGTCAAAATTCATGTCCAGACCAGCCAGGAAGACCGAGTAAATAAGTCCCACGTATGATATGGTTTCAGTTGTTAGGATTGACTTCAAAGGGGTGAGAACCTCAGATAAAGCTGATGATCCAAATAGTTCTGGACTGATCAGAATACCCATCTGTTAACAATAATTACCCACAAATTAATCACACTTAGGACAAAACTTACGTGCAATTTCTGTAAAGTTTCATCGTGATAATTATAGCATAATCCGTTAATACAAACCTTTGCATGATTATCAAAATAAAACTATAATTCTGATTGGAAAAATTACTAACAACTTCTATTTAACTGTATGTAGGTTTTATGTTGTTCTCTAACTATGTAAGTCAAAGCTTTATTATACGTGCATTATCAGGTAAAATGAATGCTAAAAGCACCTAATTAATCACATCTAAATTTGGTTTTGTATATATGCATGGTTGAAATGCAAGTATGAGAGCATTGAAAGAAGCAGATGCACTTGCCAAAATCTCAGAAACAAGACGTGGTTGGTTTAAGGGTTTGAGGACATAGTACAAAATACGAGTGGATAACAACATGAAAGCAACTTGGGCTGCCAAGGTAGGAAGGTAGAAGAATAGAACGGTTTCACTTTTCCATATCTCATTGGCATTTGAGACATCTACGTCGTAACATCCTGTAGTTACGCGTCGTTTTAAGTATTCATCTTCCAATCCTTGATCAATCATGGCTGCTTTCTTTTCACAATGTGATGAATGTTTGTGATTGTGACGATTGGGTTTTCCTTTGAAGTCTGAACAGTGCTTTTGTTAGAGACCTTTGTCGGCAACATAGATCAACCACCGAATGATAATGGCATGAATTGAAACAGAAAGAAGCATGCCATGTTTCATGTTAAGGTTTACGTTCTGTTGGGGAATCGATGTCATTTGTCATTAGGTAGAAATCCAGTTACAGACTCTTAACTGTTTCCCTATTTCGGTCACATTTCCTATGAAGAAACTAAACAACCTTCAAGGATTCTTTTAGCTGTTATACCTATGGATTTTCTAATCCCTACCTTTGAAATGCACTATATAAAACCTACCTTTAACTGTCCAAATAAGAACAACTCACTTATATAGAAAATAGTCCATAATTACATCTGCGTCGGTTTAAATTAGCAAGTGTTTACTAATATGACTAATTTCAGAGACATAACTGTAATAGTCATCATTATCAATAATAATAATAATAAATATATATGATTATCATCAATACTCAAATTGTATTTATCAAACATTTAAAATTAATATAATCTAATCTTGCTCAAACTTTAACTTTATATATATTTATATATCAAATTCAAACAAGTAACATTTATTACCGATCCTATTTCAAAACAATTCTAATTTCCTCAACAACAAATCATAAAGATAAATTTGAAACTAAACTGATACATATTAATTCTGAAATATCAAGTATTACATACAAAACATCTATCGACATAAACAAAAAACTAATTCAAGAAAAAAAAAATAGTATAACAAAACTTACTTTAAATAAACTTTTAATTATACTTATCTAATTTATTTTTATTTTATTACCAATTTCAATTTATATTGCTCTTTTTTCTTAATTAACACCAATTTGGTATATTTTGTTTTTGCTGTAACAATTCCATTATAATAATATCTTCATTAACTGAATAACATAAAATATCCATAATATATTTACTCACAAATATACAAGTTGTGTGTGTTTTGTTATAATATTAAATACTTAATCTAATCTAATTAAAAACATCAATTGATGACTTCATTGAAAAATAAATATACATTGATGCAATTGATTTACGGTAATAAAACTTTTTAACAATACAATTCAATATCATAATTATATTCTATAAATATTTAATAGTCATCATTAAACAAAAACAAGTCATTTGATTACATTTTCCAATATTTTCAAAAGCATCTTAAAGTATTTCAACATTTCTCCAGAAATATAATATCTATCTAATATAACATACTATGAAATAAATCATAAATTACATACGAAAATTAATATGTAAAATTTGTATTACATACAAATTTATATTCGTATTACATATAAATTTATATTCGAATATAAATTCAGTATTGCATACAAATTTATATTCGTACGTAAAATCAGTATTATATATATATATATATATATATATATATATATATATATATATAT
>Ga0099824_1008724_pt1 | contig 12828 bp, 7 predicted proteins | sample SiratrowhiteBW_FD_76837 | JGI IMG/M metagenome (GOLD analysis project Ga0099824, IMG submission 76837) | Root nodule microbial communities of legume samples collected from California, USA - Siratro white BW | ecosystem: Host-associated > Plants > Roots > Nodule | place: USA: California... | reverse complement strand
TTAGGTTTTTTTTTTTTTTTTTTTTTTTTTTTTTTTTTTTTTTTTTTTTTTTTTTTTTTTTTTTTTTTTTTTTTTTTTTATTTTTTTTTTTTTTATTTTTTTATTTAATAATTAAAAAGAAATGTTAAAATATTCCCATTCTTTTTCGTTTTTTTTTTAATTTTTTTTTTTTTTTTTTAAAATATTAACCTTGTTACTTTGGATTTGGGATAAATTATTTCAGAGAAATACTTATTTATCAATGTTCCTAATACTTAATTTTTGTTTATGATATTGAATAATCCGTAGCAAAATAATAAAAGAGACTTAGTTAAAATAATTTATTTAATATTTGAGATCTCGATTCATTTTATATTGAACGTTGAAATCAAACTTTTTTTCTTTAATCATAAAAAAAATTAAATATTTAAGTAAAAAGTATCATAAATTATTATTTGATAAAAGGAGATATGAAATCCTTGTACTAAATACACGAGATTTAAAAAGCTTAAAAGATTCTAGACTTGATTAGACGATAAATAAGAGGTTAGTACAATATTATAATTAAATTATTATTGACTAATACATAAATATTACTTGAATGTTGATAAGGTGTTACTAAAAAATAATAGGTTATTTAGGTATTTAATGACAACACTCAAGAAGTTATCATAAGTTTGAATAGAAGAGGATATTTTTCTATTAGAGATGTTATCTCAATTCAACTTCTATCACTAACTTCCTACGTACTATGATCAATGGAAGCAGAACACTTAGGATACTTTCCCATATGGTGAAATTCATAGCCAAAAATGTTTGTCATGGTAATATTGTGATTTTTATGTGGACATCCAATTTGCTTCTAACCTTAATAGCCAGTGTTACATTTGAAACATTTAGTATCTTTACTAATTTTAAATTATTATTTATGTGTAGTACAAATATAAGTAAAATTGAAAGTATTTTAATCATATTATTTATTTACTTTTGAATAATGATTACTTAACTTAATTATATTTATTTTGAGTTGCAAAACAAACCAGAATTTATTTATAAGTGTATAAAGACTGGATCAAGTAATATTTATTATTGACCAAAACAACAATAATAATGCATTACCTATTTCTTATAATATGAACTTATTTACACTTTACCAACAAGTCACAAACATTTAATTAAGTGTGAAAAATATTTTATAAATGTTCATAATACTTTAAGATAAATGTCATAATAATATATATTGTCAGTTTTGGTGATTTGCAACACTTTAATTATACTTAAACACTTTAATTATTCATTTAATTACTTATATTTTTTCTGCTAATTTTAGGCTTTAATTATACAATTAGGTTAATATATTGATTTTAAAATAGTTCAATAAATCCTGATGAACTATATTATGAATGATTATTTGTTTAATGTTTGTCTAAATACAAATCAGAGCAACCATACAAATAAAACAAACATAAAACAAATTACATATAATAATAAAAAATATTATTATAAAATTGCAACTAATTTATCAAAAATTATCATCACATAATTATTACATAGGGAGAGAGAGCATTATGTTACGTGGCTTGATGAAAATTGACATGGACACGCTCATTACATAGAATTGAGTGACGGAGCAATGTTTTTCCTATCATTTTGTTCGTCATTTATGTCAACAAATCAATTTTTTTTATGATTATGAAAAGTTTGTTGAAAAAACTTTATTTGTAAACTTTACTAATACATAATTTAAATGTTGTCAATAGTTATCAATTAATATATTTGTTCAAGTGTAGTGGCTGAGAACAATAAATATTTTTGCAGAACCTTGAGATTGAGAATAAGACTTCAAAGTGTCAATTGTGCTGGTCTCTCTATGAATCTCTAATCTCAGGTAGTTGGGACGATGGAAAGATACCTGCCAAAGGTACTTCGATGCTCTCATTAGTGTTTGGTTATCAAAGGTTTCCCTAGCATGTCTTAGAATTTATCTCCAAAATTTCCTAATTTCACTCACTATTCACTATTTGTACCTTTCCCCTGGTGACTCTTCATTTGTCTTATGCTATCAGGAAGACGTATAGCCTCTTCTGTCAGAGATATGATAGGTGTTCTGCACTATGTGTCAGAGGGAAGACGTGCAGTCTCTTCTGCATAAGGTATGAATGTTGTTTTGCACTATGTGTCAGAGAAAAGACCTGTGGTCTCTTCTTTCTCAAATGATGGGAGCGTCGTTTATTGGGATTTGTTTCTTTGTTAGATGTGAGATGCTCGTTCCCAATGCAAGGGAAGTGGGGATGTTGGTTTGTTGGTACTGGCTAGGTACCTGTCGGATTGGGTACGTGTCGGCCTGGGTTCTTGTGGGTCTAGGCACTTATTAGCTTGGGTACTTGTCGGCCTGGATTCTTGTGGGTATGGGCACTTATCAGCTTAGGTACTTGTCGGCCTGGGCTCTCTCTACAATGAGCTTTGTGAATACATGTTGTCACCCATGCTCCTTGGTGGTCGTATAGTACAAAAGCCTCCCAAGCTTGAGTAGTTGTTGAACTATGAAGAGCTTGATGAGTGGTGTTGTCGGCCCCACTCTTTGGTGGTTGTATAGTGAATGTTGTCGACCATGCCCCTTGGTGGACGTATAGTACACTAGCCTTCCAAGCTCGAGTAGTCTTTAGACTACAAAGAGTTTCAATAGGTGAATGTTGTCGGCAATGCTTTGTGATGGTTGCGTAGTATACCAACTAATGTTGTCGACTATGCTTTCTAATGGTCGCATAGTACACCAACTGATGTTTTCAGTCATGCTTTTTGATGGTCGCATAGTACACCAACTGATGTTGTCGACCATGCTTGCTTTCTGATGGCCGCGTAGTACACCAACTGATGTTGTCGGCCATGCTTTCTGATAGAGTGTTCGCCTAAACCAGGATGGGGGTGTACCTGTAATGATACTTTGACGCTCAAGTCAATATTCGGTTATCGGAGCAAGGTTAGCTAGGATCTTAATATGCGTACCTTTGACTTACAATGTCCACTTATTTATAGGATTCAAAGTTGACCCAAACCTTACGATATGTCAGCTTTTGCAAACTGCGCTTGTCAGATGTTGCTTGTGAGTTGAGACTTTTGAGATTACCTTTGGTAGAGTCGATATCCGTTTAGGACGACAAGGATCACTCAGGGCTACACAGTACACTTGCCCCCCAAGCTTGGGAGGATACCTTCAGTGAAAGGTTTTTCTGGAAAGTTGGTGAATGGTTTTGTCATGCTAAATTTGGGCGATAAGTATTTGGTATAGTGTCTATCAACACCCTCCGGATAAATAAAATTTATTTTCGAAAATATTTTTTTTAATTAATTTTTTTAAGAAAAGTAAAAAAATAGACATTTAATCAATTTTGAATTTTGTTGTCTTCTCTTATTTTCAAAAATAATATGAAATAATAACATAATTTGTTTTTATACAATTGGCATACAAAAAATTAATTAATCAAAAAATATGATTCAAAGTTTCATTCTCTGAAAAAAAAAAGTAGGAAGTTTTTTATCCATTTTCATGTTAAAAAAAAGAGAGAGAAGATGGGAAGGTTGGATTTTAAAATTGACATGTGTTGGCTTGCTTTGTTTTTCTTTATTACTTACACATACCATGTGCCTAGAGACAAAGTAAATGGTAGTTTTGTTCCCCTGGAGCAAGAGATTTTCGTGCAATTCCTTTTTGGTATTACTATGCATTTCAAAGTTATATAGGGAGATAACTCATTGGATATCATTTGCTTTCTTTGAAGAAAGAGAAAGGGGCTATAAGAGAGGGGGAGAGTGTGACTTTGGGGGAAAGTTAGAAAGTAAAGGTAAATTGAAAGGAGAAAAGAAGAAAGTTTTCTTGGAAAAAAGGTAAGGCATCTTCATTTTGATCTTAGTTGCAGGTAGTACATGTAGTTCACGGTTGACTTTGTTCTGTAACTCATTTCGTACGTCCACCCCCAAATCGCAAACTACTTTAAATCCCCCAAATACTCTACAAATTCAAAAATACATCATACATATCTCAAATAATCCTCAAATGCATTGCTTTTGAAGGTTTACACAATAAAAATGGCCACAAAAATGGAACCACGGAACGAGACCTTAGCTTGGAGGTGGCGATGCACAACAAAAATGAAGACAGCGTCGTAGAGGAGGGGATATGTGGTTTTTCGGGTTTAAGGACATTTTAGTCTTCACAGTCAAAATTTAAGGTTAATTTGGTCCAAAAGAAAAAATTTGGGTGCCCCAAGAAAAGCTTGTAGGTGCAGGAAGAAGCAGTCTTACACCACGTATCTTAAAAAAAATGTGTTTGGGCCCTTTGATCACTTTTAACCTATCTTGTTTTTACCGCATCATAATTTGTCACCCGTTGAATCCAAATCCATTTTCATTTTAATCTATCTTATTCAACCTCATCTTATTTTCCTTATTATTATTATTTTCTTAAAAAAATATATGTATATAATGAATAAATAAATAAATGTAATAAATAATTAAATACAAATATTGTTTTTCTTGTGCTTTACTTTAAAATAAATTTCAATTAAATACTTAAATGGCCGCATGCGTCAAACAATATTTAATTTGAAAATTTCACTATTTCGTTCAGATATTCAAGTGACCACACACATCAAACAATATCTAATATGACTTTTTTTAAAAAAAATACTAAATTTCCAAAAATTAAAAATATAAAAACTTCAAAAAAATATAAAATTTAAAACATATATAAAATATAACAATTTTCAAAAAAGAACTATCTAACATGATTTTTCATCTTCGAAATGTAAGAACAAGGTCAACCCTTATTTGACCCTAAAATTAAAAAAATATATTTTTTATTTTTATTTGCATTTTTCTTTTGGAAAAAATAAACATTTTAAAAATTACACTCTTTTTACTTTTTTTAATTAAAGGTATTGTCTTAGGACAGGAGTTGTGGAAGACACATAACCAACTTCCAAACCCTAAATCTGGTTTCACATACCACAACCTTAGATTTTGATTTTTCCATAATTTTCCAAAAACTCCTTTTTATTTTTGTTTTTATTTTTTCTCTAAAAAAATATTTTTATTTTTTCTCTAAAAAATATTTTATTTTTTCTTCGGATTGTCGTCCCCGATCCGAGTTGCAATAGTGTCCCCTCATATGAAACTGTGGAAAGAAAAAAATTGGTTGAATAAACGAATTGCTCTTTGAGGTTTTGGCTGGAATTTTTGGCGCTCGCCTTTTTACTCATAAAAAGACTTTAATAAGCTATGGAAACTACTTCACTCGAGCATGAAACGACACATATCTAGAAGCCATGTCATAAGGCAACATGGCAAGAATAATGACACTTTAGTTGCCAATATAATGTTACCTTTTGAAGAAGTGAAAAAACCATCATTTTCTAAAAATCCCTCGTTAAGGTACACTAAGAGTTATTTTGATAATACGTAAAGTCTTATTAGACAAACTAAATAAACTTAGCCCACGAAAGGATGGAAAAATCCAATAAAAAAATGGTTGTGAAAATATAAACTAAGAATTAATTATCTGGGTTCAAAACTGAAACTTGTTCATCCGTTTAAAGGTCCTCCAACACTCCATTTATGGAGTTAGAACGTGAGGGCCTTGTACTTACATGTGTCTAGACTATATGGAAATATGAACAATACTATAAAATTCAATCAAGTTAAATACAATCTAATAAAATTAGATACAATAGTATAACTTGGATATTTATCAAATATATATAATAATAATTTTTTGAATAATAAATATTTAATAATCTATTTTCACTACTATTTAGTACAAAGAATTAAATTATCACTATATGTTTTCCTTTTCTACTTCTTCTTCCAAGGGAAAAAAAATCCAAAGGAATTATGAGTTTTTTCCTAATAATTGGGACCCTCCCTTCATCATTCATAAACTACTCCTCTTACTATAAAATCACCTGGGGAACATTTAAATCTAGCTCTACCAACTTTTTTTTTTACTCCAACATATTCTGACTTGTCTAATTATTGTTGAACGTTTTTTAATATCATATAGACTTTCCTAGAAGGCAATTTTAATGTAGCCAATTTCTCTTTTTTTTAATTAGTTTCGCCACAATATTACTCTAGCCAATTGTCCACCTTTTCTAAGTGTAATTTTTATGTTAAGTGGAGAATCTTTTTGCAAATACATCTCCTTTATTCATTTTCAACAAACTCACAAATCGATTCTTAGAATCATAACTTAACTTTGATAGATAAATCATCTTTCTCGCAAGATACACTTTTTTCTTATAAGAATAATAATTACATCTACACTCTTGTCCGACATAAACAATAATTACATGATTGCTCTTTTCCAATATAAAAAATAATTACATGATTTATTACGAAGGAGTAATCTTTTGTTTATTATTTTGCTACTGAATTACGAATGCTAAAATCCTATATGTAATTCAAGGCTTAAAATAGTATAATTGATTACTATTACTTGAAAATATAACCATGAAGTAGTCATTTTGGAACTATATTACTCTAAAAGTGTATTTGCAATTCATTTAATTGAAGTGGTGATAGTTACTTTCTACACAATACAAAATATATTTACTGTACTTAAAAAATTCTTAAATATTAATAATATTGTTATTTTATATATTAAATAATTTTTCTTCTCAAACATTTCTTTTATATTTTTTTTAATAATAATAAAATTGATGTTGGATGTTGTTAAGATATCTACAACAATAAAACAAATTCAGTTTAACACATTATTTTCAAATATTTAATTTTATAATAACTAATTAAAAAAATATAGATATTTTTTAATATTTATTAGATTTTTTTATTAATTATAAAAAAAATTGTTAATATTTATGAAATAAGTTAACAATTTTGATTTATGTAAGTGACTAGTATGAAAGAGAAAAAAAATATTTAATAAATATGGGACAGCAATGTGTAAGCAACTGCCTTGACAGGTTTACCGAGACAGCTATATATGGGAGACCAATCAATTTAGCCTTATTTGATAATTTTATAATTTAAAATATATATATATATATATATATATATATATATATATATATAAAAAATCCAATTCAGATAAAATCTTAAATCATTAATTTAGTTCAACTTAAATTTTATATTAAATTAAAATAAAACCAAACTGTATTTATATTTTAAATTATTTTAATTTTTTGGAATGACTTTCTTAATAAAAAAACAACTAAACCATGTCACAATTAACCCTTTCTACCACCGTGGAAAAGAATAAGTAAATTTGAGCAGTTAGATTTATTATTTTTTAATGAGTCAATTAAATTTTGTTTTGAAGAGGGTGCTGTCGGGTATTAAGAGGAGGGTGATGTTAATGTTACTGTGGATAAAATTGGAAAAGAAGAGAAAAAAAAAAGAACAACATTTACAAATATAATTTTAAACACAAGAAAATCAGCTATAATTTCTCATATGCAATTGGCAATATAACTCAAATCAATGTGCATAAGTTCCTTGTCAGCAATTTTCCTAACAATATTAAGCCTCATAACTTTGAGAATGACTATTTCTGAAATTAACGTCTTTTCCTATGATTTTCTATTTCTTGTCGCGTTACGAACAATGTTAAATAACACTACTTGATAACTATGAAATTGAAAGATAGACACATTTGAACTAAGCTCTAAGGCCATGGTAACAAAACCAAGCTAGAACATTCAATCCATCAACGAATACTTCTTTCCTGTGAAAGCTTGAAATTTCGATTCCTCTTTCTTTTCAGATGACTCTTCACTTGTGTTTTTCTAATAAAAGAAAAATTCATAAATCATATCAATGAACAAGAGAGATTTACGATGAAAGAAAGTGTGTTTTTTTCCAAACAGATTACTACTAATAACACTCACCTTTGTGGATGTTCCAGTTTTGGGTACTTTCACATTTGACCCAAACACAAGCTTCCCAGGAGTTTTACGTGAAGCAGTAGCAGGTGCTTTAAAGTTGAAATTTTTGGTTTCATTTTCAGTTTGTTGCTGATTTGGCATTGAAGAGGAAGCTTCTTCCACTGATTGTGTGCAAGGTTTGCCATCCAAACGCCTTGCAGTACCAGTGAATGAATTGAATTTAACACTCTTTGTTGTTGAATCTTCATGAACTGAAACACAAAATATATTCAGAATCTACAGATAAATTTTATACTTGAAAAAAAAGCAAGAAAGAATCACAATTACAACACAACCTTCAGTAGATTCCTTATCAGATGAAGTAGTTGGCAGCAACTGTTTCTCAGGTTCTTCATAATCAAGAGGTTGGACAAAATCAACTTCACAATCTGTTTCAACTATACTCACTGCATGAGAGGGTTTGGTTTCAACTATGTCAATGTGATATTGCTTGTTGTTATAAGCAATCATTATAGTGTCACCAGTTGTTAAACAAAAGTAGTCTCTGAGTGAAAACTCCAAGCTGCACAAGTGACCAAGGGAAAAAGAAAAAGAAAGTAAATATTAATTGACAGCAATTATAAAATTTGTCAAATACTGAATATGGTAGAAATTTATACATGGCTTTTGGATTAGCAATTTCCAGAAAGTCTTTGGTGTGAGGCTGCAACTTCACATATGTTGCATTTGGAACTTGGATTCTTCTCATTATCACAGGGTTTCCCTCTTGGAGGTGCAAATTTTCCATCATCTAGAATTGGCTAATGTGTTAAGCAAAATAAAGAAGGTTTGAAAAAAAAAAATGAAATTACATACCCATTTAGGCATATATATTTTTCCCCAACCAGCAGTGAATTCTTGTACTCCACAGTGGGTAACTTTTCCATCAGAAGGATTTCTCAGTTCAAATAACATGGGATAAGTTATATCCATTGATGCTGACATAATTTCAATTGAATTTAGTAAGAGAAGAAAATATCAAATTGTTGATTTTAACCATAGAAAAGTAGACTTACCAAGACGACTTAAGACTGAATGGGGCATGATAACTACAGTAAAAAATAATCTTTATTAACAATTTTATAGACATGAGAAGCTATCACAATTTCAAACATATATATCATGTCAAAGGTTTAAAGGCAAGTCCTCGTTATACATACCTTTACCACCATTTTCAAAATTTGACTGCAGAGAAAATCAAAAGCAATAGCAGTGTCAGTGTTTGAGATTTGAAATCAACTAATAAAACTAAAATAAGTCTCACAACCTAGTTTTGCTAACATGTGATGAACTTTTTTTTCAAGTATCATAGGAATAAGAACTATATAAGCATATCCCAAAACTATAATTTTGAATTAAGATAGATAAATTTTGGTTTGACATCAATGATGGTACCTTCTCAATAGCAGAGAGAGGGTGGCAAGTGTAAGTTCGATTAAAGATCCAATCAAATTCCTGTTCATCCCATTCTTCTTCATTCATATCATCTTCTTCATCCAAATCATCATCATCCCAGTTATATGATTCCTGATCACTCCAGTTATATTGTTGTTGTTCGTTTGGGTCCGGTTCCATTGATTCGTAATCCTTAAAAGAAAAACACAAGAGTTTAACAAACTCAATCATTATGATTATAAATAATAGTGAACTTGGTTCGAACACCTAAGAATCAATCAATGTGCAAATAAATATAAATGCATGTCCAATATTTTTCTTTGAAAATGGGATGCACAATACATATTTAACTAAAACTTTTATTTTTTAATTGGTAGATTAACCACATATATAATGTGTAAATATGAAATTTTGTTAAAATAAAAATTTGTTTTTTAAAAAAATTATAATTTTGCTTTTACATAATCTAAAACATTAAAAAATTTAAAATTGTACTTATGTTACTTTAATTTATTTTTATTATACATATAAATTTAAAATTATGTAAATATTTACTATATACTATAATTCAATTTATAAATTTGAATTATTTTCAGAAAAAAAGCATCTTAATAAAAAAAATCAATCTTTTTTTGTTCTACTATAGAACATCCCTTATAAAAAATAAAATGTTTTTCTTAGGTTAAAAATTTCAAATTTCAAATGAAACACATGTATAACAACAAATAATAACACAATTATATAAAAAATTATCATTTACAAAATTGAAGAAACTGTATAACGTTAACACACACAACTAAAAATTCACAAAAAATATTAAAAAAATTAATTACTATATATTCACACATAAAAATAAAATATTATACTGTACATAATATCAATATAAAAACAAACACAATTATTTCTCCAATTTTTTTGTAACCAATGTTTTTTAATTAAGAAATCAAATAATAAAAATAAACTAAATATTTCATTATTAAATAGTTTAAACTTTACATAAAAAATAATCAAACATAATATTAAAAATATAACTTACAACGGAAAATTAACATAATCCTCCAATATAATATTTTAACTTTAATTTTAATCATATAAAAAATAAATATTTACTTAAATAAATTATTATGTATATTACTGCTGATGAATTACACTCGTACACATCTTATAAAAAAAAATTTCACACTCATTCCTAAATATGTACACTCTGCTCTGTTACACCTTGATAAAAGACATAATTCACATAGTCATTCAAAGTTTTATATTTATGATTAAATGTTTTTGATATCTTCATCCCATTTGTTGAAGAACACAGGTATTTAATCAATTTGTTTCTTCAAAAAATATAATAATTTCTCACAGAAAAAGAAAAACTGATTCTGAAAACAAATATTTACCATATTTCAAAAGTGTCAGAAATTTCCTGTGGTACCAATGATATGTAAAATAACGAGAAAAAATTAACATAGACTTAATGTTTCAAAACACACAAGACTAACAGTAATAATGATGATCTTAATTTTATTCACAATTCATCTCGCTGCAACCCAAAAACCTAAAATTTATTTTGTGAAAAGCTTTATCTTTTCTAAAGAAAAAAAAATCATTACAATCAGTAACAAAGTAAAATTATATAGAAAGAACAAGAAAAATGCCGAAAACTTTTAGTAAATGATCATAAGTTTAAGAACATAAAATGTACCTTTGAATGGATGAGGAAAGATAGAAGAAGACAGCAAATCCAAAACTTGAGAAAAAACTGTCACAGAGAAAAATAGAAAAATAGTGAAAGTTGCAAAACTAAAGTTTGGGCTTTGGGTCTTCTCCTTTTATATTGGCTTTTATAATTGGAAATAGATAATATTAATAGATAATATTTTTATCAAAATAAAGATTTCCCATAATCAGTAAAAGATTTAGTCAGTTATAGTATATCCATATCATCTATATCTATATCATATCTATTGTATAAATTATATGTATATAATATTTTCATAAATTTATATAAAGATAACTCTTTTTATGCATCCTTTATAGAAAAAGATAATAATTTTGAAAATCTCTAGCAAAGATATTTATGATATGAACAAGTTTTCTTTTATCATAATAAGATTTTATTTTGTAAGTTCGTTTCTAAGTCATTAATTAGTATTTTAGTCAATATTCACATTAAAAAGGATAAATAACTATGTTTATATTTTAATATAATTAAAATGTATAATAAATACTTAAATAATCATTTTGAATATACAAATCGTACTTTTAACTTTTTAATTAAAAATTGAAATTGAAAATAATAATTTTATATAGATATAACATAATAGGTGATAGTAACACTTAACAACTTACATTAAGTATTATATTATTATTTTAATCTTTATTTCCGTAACAGATATATGGTTATAAAAACTAACTAAAGAGAGTCCTGAAACTTTAGCTACCAATTCCTAATTTGAAATTATTGCTAACTTAAGATTGTGTTTGGTTGGACTGATTTGAGAAGATTTATTATTCAAAAAGATGGATTTGAGGAGATGAAAATTGTTTGGTTGATCTGATTTGGAAGGATGAATGAGGAGAGATTTACAGGATTGGATAAAGATTTGCAGGGATTTGAAAAGATGAAGAGCGAAATTATGAAATGGCCCTTGTAAATAAAGTAGAAATTACGAAATACCTTGACTTTGGAAATTACAAAACACTCCTTTAAGTGAGTTTAGGGTTTGTAACAATATATATTATATATGAAAAATAAACTGATTTATATCTAATTCTTCAAATAATTGATTTCAATAATTATATATATATATTTTCATTCATAATACTTTCCTTTTTTCCAAAATAGCTATAATATAATTAATCTCCCTTCAATCTACCCACACTCAATACAATCTATCCATTCATAATTATATTATTGACCTAAAATAATAAAATCATTAAAAATTGTTTACTTTATAAAAGAAATAATAAAAGTATATTATAAATATTATATTGTTTTTTATTTATTCTTCTTTTTTATTTTTTTATCGATGAAAATATGTTTACTTAATGTTTAATTGAAGTAAATCAGAATAAAATATATTTTTGTCTCCTTATTTGATTATATGATGAAATTAAGGGGAGAAGATGTTATTTAAAGTATTTTTTAATTATTTTAAAACAATTTTATTTTTTTAAATATAAAATTATTAACACACAAAAATAAGGATGTTCATGGGTTAAATTAATTAAAATCATTATCAACCTACTAAAAAATATCTAGTTAGTTAATTCAGTTTTTATATTTTTTATATTAAAATCAATTTAATCTAATTTATTTTAATTTTTTACCATCTTATGTCACAAGGGTTAATTAGTAATTTCAAAAATATATTAATTACAAAAATAAAAACAAATCTATAACATCTATCAAATCAATCCCAAACTTTCATAACCAATCTCTTCAAATCCCTTCAAATCTTACCATCCACCCATTAATCAAAACAAGACTCTCATCCACACACAATCTACTCAAATC
>Ga0099824_1008723_pt1 | contig 12829 bp, 7 predicted proteins | sample SiratrowhiteBW_FD_76837 | JGI IMG/M metagenome (GOLD analysis project Ga0099824, IMG submission 76837) | Root nodule microbial communities of legume samples collected from California, USA - Siratro white BW | ecosystem: Host-associated > Plants > Roots > Nodule | place: USA: California... | reverse complement strand
TTTTTATCTCTTCCGCAGTGCTAACTTTCCAGAATCTGTCACAATTTTCTTATTCTCATATCTCATGTTTTACTAATCCGTTTCTTATGATTTATATGTCTAAATTGCGATTCAGAGTGTCATATTTCCTATCGTTTTGGTTTCGTTGCAATCAGAGCATTGTGGGTCCAGATACGTAAAAAACGAAAATCAATGTTTTTGTCTATAAAAAAAATCCCCAGGGTTACGTCAGGTTGGGATCTTCAACTTTTTAAAGGTTTCCCAATACAGAATGTCGACCAAACTTCCCTGGCCGACAAGAGTCTTTGTTACTGCAAAATCGTCTATGGTTACAGTTATAACCATTGGATCGTCCTACTTGAGGTCAATAACCTTGAAATCATGGTCTGTGAAGGTGATGGGTGGCATCCTCCTCGGTTTGCTTGTGTACGTATGATGCACCGCCTGTACGTTCCTTAGGTGCTTCTTCCTTGCTGAGGTTGACGAACCTCCTCTTGCAAATCAGCCAGCAATTGTGTTGATAACTACTCGAACTGGAGTTCCTCTACAGCCTTGCCATCTTGGGGACCGGGAACGATTAGTTCTCTACCTCCGCCATTGGTCTCTGGAGTTCCTTCTCGGACTCCTCATGGGGCTCCTTTTGGGACTCCTTCCTAAGCTTCTTCCTCTCTGATTTCTTTATGGCGACCGTGAGATTTCACCCCGGATGAATCTTCGTAAATGCCCGGCCTGAATGAGCTCTTTTATCTTGTCGTTCAGGGCCCAACATTCGTCAGTGTTATGGCCATAGTTTTGGTGATACCGGCAGTGCTTGCTATAATCTGTGTTGCGAGGGGTAAGCAGCTTCTAAAGAGAGGGGATAAGGTCGACACTCAATGCTTCCTCTAGGACGCATCCCCTATTGACGTTAAGGGGGTGTAGTGGGCAAACATGGGGGGTTTGGGCTCTCTTGGCCTGAACTGCTGAAGGTGGCCCTTTTCTTTGCCTCTTCCTGTTTGTATTTTCTCCAGTCAAGGCTTAACTTTGGAACGCGTGAAGTTCTTCTAGCTGCATGAACTTCGCAGCCTTAGACCTTAATCCGTCGAGGTCAAGAGCTGATTTTTTGCACAAACTATCTGCGAAAGGACCAGGTCAAAGATATCAAGTGGTGCAGGACAACATTAGGATCTAGGTTCTTGATTCGCAAAGTGAGTTTTCCAAACCTTTCCATAAAGGTTCTCAAGGACTCTCCTTTCTCCTGCCTTACGTTTATCAAGGCTAATGAGTCGACATGATGTGGTCGGCTGGTTACAAATTGGGCACTGAATTTGTCGGCCAACATATCGTAGTCACTTATTGAGTAAGGTGGTAAGTTGGTGAACCAGCTTAATATCGCCCCCTTCAGGGATGTGGGGAAAATGCTGCAGAAGACTACCTCATGGTCGATATAGAGACTTACTTGAGTGGAGAAAATATAGATATGCTCATCAGGATTGGTCATGCCGTCGTAGGGCTCGATAGTTAACCCCTTCTAACGGAAAGGGAGCTCGACTTCCATGATTCGATCGACAAATGGATGTCTGTGTCTCCCCCTAGCGCACTGGGCGGCTTCAGTCCCCTATGTCGCAGACTGACGCTTTGATTCTCTCGTTTGGGTTTGGTTTACCATAGTTTGGTGAGTATCCTCCCCTTTAGAGAGAGAGGGGGGATAGTTGTTTAGCATTTCCCTCATCTCTTCGTTTTCATGCCTTAGGGCATGGATCTCCTCTTCGTTCCTACTCCTCAGATCATTGATTTCCTCCTCATTCCTCCGTTGGATTGCCGCCATCTACCCTTGTAGCGCAGCCAACATGGCTATATGGTCGTTCATCATGTTATTTTGCTCCTGCCTTTGGTCTTGAAGTTTGCTCCGAGTTGACACCATTGAAGTTTGACCTGTCTACCTCTCGGCCCCACAGTACGCACCAATTGTTCTTACATAGCCTAAGGGTTGTAAACAATAAATGTTCTAGCGGAGCCTAGAGGCTGAGAATAAAACTGCAATGGGTCAACATAGGTAATCCTAGGTGAAACTCCGATCTCTAGTTTATGGGTTGAGGGTGATGGTGTTTCCTAGTCACTGGTACTTCACTCTCAGGGGTTTCAACTATCCAAATAAGATTTGAGCCCAAAAGGTCCTCTTTCTCTTTTCCTGCTTGCTATTTATACCAGTACGTATTATCATTGCTTCTCCAGCAGGGGAAGACGTGCAACCTCTGTGTCAAGGGGGCGTATCCTTGTGTCAGGAGGATATCTTGCTTTTGCACGCCCTGTCAGGGAAAGACATGTAGTCTCTACTACTAAAATTGCTTTTTCCTGCAGTCTGTCAAGGAAGACGTGTGGTTTACTCATTTTTCAGGAGGGTATGCCTTATTTATTGGAACTTGTTCCTGTGTCAGTAGGCAAGTGTTGGTTCCCAATGCAAAGAGGTGAGAAACTGGTTCATGAGAGGTTGTTGGATACTTGCCGGCCCATGCATGTTCCTGGTTGTGAACCTACCATCCTAAAGGTCGAGTAGATGTTGTATACCTCCTGGCTTGAGTATTGGGGATTGTCGGTTATTCCTCTAGTGGCCGTATAGTGTAGTTTAGAATTAAAAAATAAATAAAGCTATTCTTTTTCATTTTAATAAAAAAATAAGTTAAAAAACATAAATTCAAATTCGAATTAGTCTACTTAATTCCAATAACATCATTTATAAATAATTAGTGTCTTTAAAACATAAATAAAAAATAAGTACACGAGTATCAAGTAAAACTAATTAATAAATTAATAATATTTTTCTCTTCCAAATCTCATTTTAATAATCTTTACTTTTAAAAATTGTGAAAAAAGAAAATAATTTCATTAAAAATGTTTTATTAATAATTTTAAACGACCATAAAAAATATTATAGTTCTAAACTATCACAATCGTAGTTATATATGCTAATTAAGTTTTTTCTATTCTATGATATGTATTTTATAAGTTATATCAACAATAATTTCTTATTTGATGATAATACAAAACAGTTTTTTTAATGGATAAAGGACACCATGGTCATGTTTTTCCTCACTATTTAAGATTGAAAGCGATATCCAAGTGAAGATACCTCGTAAAACAAAAGATTAGTCGTACAAATGTGTAAGATTCCAAAGTAGTCATCTCAAGCAACTAAAAGGGGACTATAGGGTAAAGGAATCAAATATGAAGTCTTAGAATTCTTTAAACAAGTGAAGTTAGGAAAATTCTTAGATTTGAGAATTGAAAGGTAGATGTAATTAATATGAAGAGAAAGATGAAGAGCCTAGATGAGTGAATAACGGCCATTGAAAAAGGCCTCCTGAAAGTAGTTTTCTTTTCTTTTTTTTTTTATCAACAAAAATAGTGATATAAATGTTGGGGTGCTTTAACCTTTTACAAGATGAAGAAAAAAGAAACTCTAAAGGAAACAGTAGTGTCAAAACAAAGTGAGTAATATGGATTTTATTGGCTTCGAATTGGAAGGTAGCACGAGAAAAGCTATGAAGTAAAGTTGATGAGATGTGAGGCAAACAAATTTATGCAAGACAATATATGTGGGCAAAAGCACATCCAAGCTTATACATAAGCATGTAGTTGTTTGGCATTTATTGGCTAATGACCTAGCATGAAGGAACATTGTGATGTTGTGGAAGTTTATGTCTAAGCTTCCAAGAGACAATGGAAAACATGGAGTTTGAAAAAGTTGTAGAAATATCCAAACAAATACCTTGAAACTGAAAATAATATTCGCAATGGCCTCTATTCGTCTAACTGATCATTATCATTTTTCTAATATTGTCTCTGTGATACTAATAAGTATTAATAAGTCAATGTTTAGTACTTGATGACTGAAGTACAGTAAGATTTCAATTGTGTTTTAAAGAAAAAATTAGAAATTGTATTTTTAAAGTATATCCAAATATTTTAACTTTTAGATATGTTGTTTAAGTAAAAAATAATTGTATATTTTAACCTATGTTAATTAGCTTAGGGTTTTCTAATAAGAAGTGTTTTTAGTGGCTTATATTTTTACTTCAGGTATATGTTCTACTTCTATCTATTAATAAAAAAATAAATCACACTATTAAAAAATCACACAAGTGATTTTTTTGTATTTTTTTAATATGTTATTGGTAAATTATAGGTAATTAATTTATGAAAATTAAGCTTATCGATTATGTTTTTAGCATATCTCTTTTCACTTGTGTTTATTTCTCTACAACATTTTATCTTAAAATTTTGTTAAGAAGTTGAATTTAATTTAACTCAAAACAATGATGAAGCAAAATTTGGATGTATGGAAGTTAAAATAGTTTTACACATAAGATAAAGTTATAATAAGAAAATATTTAGATTTATTGGGAAATGTAATGTAAAAACCAGTTACGTAGTTTCAGTTAATGACATAAGTTCTAATAACTTATAGAGTAATTTTAGAATCTTCATGCTCAAGTAATTTTTTATTCTAAAACATACGTTACATTTTATTATGAATTTCATAATTAGAATAATGATATTTATATGCATCAAATTTTTTATTAATTATTTTTTCCCATCCCACATTTCTGAAGTTCACCATATTCATCCTTGTCATCACTAGGTATGTTCAACATGCCTTTATCTCGTGTCCTTTTGCGTGAGAGTGATATCTATCGGAACATGTACGATTGAACAACCTCTGCCAATGTCTTTTATTTGCTTGGCCAGTGATGAAGTTTTAGTAAGTATATAACTTTTAAATTAATTTTAATTTTTTAAAATTTAATTATTTTGTTATATTATTTTTTACCAATTTATTGTGTTTGTTGTACAAGAAGCTAACCATTTATTAATATATTATCTGGTATGTAATTAAATGTTAATAAATTTAATGATTGACGTAAATCAATTTACACGCTTTTCTATAAAACTATGGAAATTAATTATGAGTGTTAATTTTATGTGATGAGAAACATTATATAAAATTAACTGAAAATTAATTAAATATAAATTTTACTTTTTATTAACAAAATAAAACGTTGAAATTGTAGATATTTAAGAATTTTTATTATTGAAGGATAAATATCTGAAAGACATTTGAAAGACATTTGGATATAATCAACTTCGTGTTTTTAAGTATTTATGATAATTTTTTTTATTTAAATATATGTATTGACCTTTTGGTATATTATTTATTTTTGTCGATGTTTACTATTTTGGTATAGTTAACATTTTTATTTAATTTAATATAGATTTTACTTTTAGTTAAGCTACAATAATAATATTTGTGTGGATATTGAATTATATTATTTATTTATAAAGGAGATGGGTGTCTTTGAGAATCATTATACTTTAGGAGGGACGAATCACCCAAACCAACAAATACATTAAAAAATCACGTTTATTACTATAATTAATATAGAAAGTGTGAATAAAACCAAAAAAATTGAAAAACATAAATGAAATTATAAAGAAAGTATAAATTATATACGTTCTTTAGTCTTATAAACTAAATGAAAACGAGATATAATTTTAGAGCTGGGTACCCAGTTTTCATAACTGTCAATAGTGAACAGGAAAAAACAAATGTCGAAATATTTATATATTTTAGAGGGGTCAAATAGAGAGACATAAGGCAGCATGAAAAGTGACATTTGAATAATAGAGATGTATCTCTTAAGGGTGTCACTTAAAAAATATGAAATATGTTCATTGTTTGTATGTAAGAATGACTAGAAGGTGAATATGAAACATGAAGGAACTGCTTGACAAAATAGCCTATAACGAGACAAAGAATCTGTTGTGGAGGGAACCCATGACTGGAATAAAAGGATAAAAGTAGCAATTGGAGTGGTAAAGGGATTCAAGTATTTGCATGTTTGTGCAGACCAACCTATGATATTTGTACACTACAAATCATCACACATCCTTTTGATCTTTTATCAAGAATTAGCAACCATGTCAACAGTTAATTTATTCGGATAAACAAAATTTATTTTCAAAAATAAAAAATATTTTTAATTAATGTTTTAAAAAAAATTCGAAAAAATAGAAATTTAATTATTTTTGAATTTTGTTCTCTTCTCTTCTCTTATTTTTCAAAAATAATATGAAATAATAACATAATTTATGTGTTTTTACCATTGTCATAAAAAATTAGTTAATCAAAAATAAAATATGAGTCAAAGTTTCATTTTCTATAAAAATAAAAGTGGGTCCTACCTTTTTATTTAATTTTGTGTCAAAAAAAAAAAAGAGGAGAAGGTTGTCTTTTTTAAAAGAATAATGTTTCTTTGACATCAATACATGACATGACCTTCATTTGACATCGCTGATGTGGCAAAAATAATAGTTTTTTAATCCAGCGTGAAAAAATGACCTGTATTTGAAGATTGGCTAACCTAAACCCTAAAAGGCGTGTTTATTTCTCTCGCTCTGCACTAGTCTCGACCCTCTTGCTCTGTTCTCCTTCTCTCGCTCACTCTCGGGTGACCTCTTGTCTCTCTGCTCTCTTCTTGTTCTCTTGTCTCTGGTTCTCGTTTCCCTACTCTCGTCTTCAGTTCTCATTTCCATACTCTCGCCTTCCTACTCTCGTCTTTCTCCTCTCACGTTTTTGTCCACCTTGAAGGGTTTTTGGTAAAGGTTAGTTTTTTTTTATGTCATTTTTTGTTGGAAAAGGAAATAAAGGTTGGTCTCTCTCATCTCCTTTGATTTTTGATAGAAAAAGGAAGTATTTTTGGTCGTTCAACAGTTTTGTTCTTCATTTAACAATTTTGTTCTTCATTTTCCATTTGGGGTTTGTGCTGGCTAAAGCAAAATTTTCTCTTTTATGTGATTTTTTTATGGAAAATGAAGTATTTTTGGTCGTTTAATAGTTTTGTTCTTCGTTGAACAATTTTGTTCTTCATTTTCCATTTGGGGTTTGTGGTGGCTGAAGTAAAATTTGCTCTTTTATGTTATTTTTCATGAAAAATGTTGTTTTAATGGTCGTTTTACAATATTATTGTTGGTTGTTGGTGGAAAAGTTTGGTCTTTTATGTTATTTTTTTATGGAAAGTGTAGTTTTAGTGGTTGTTTTACTGTGTTGTTGTTGATTGTTGGTGGAAAACAAAAGGTTACTTTTTTTATGTTTACTTTTCGTTTTGGGTTGTGGTGGTTGAAGTAAAAGTTGGTCTTTTATGTGATTTTTGGTGAAAATGAAGTTTTTTTAGTCATTTAACGGTTGTGTTTTTGGTTTACGTATGATTTTTCTTTGGGGTTTATGGTTGTGAAGTAAAGGTTCATTTTTTATGGGGTTTTGATTAAAAAGGAAGACTTTTATTTGGTTTCACGATTTAATTTTTTATTGACATATGATTTTTGTCATTTTGAAAGGGTTTTTTTTTTTTTGAATGAGTGGTGGGTGGGTGGGTTGGTTGGTTTTTCGTAGATTGTTTGCTGACATGAATTAGTTGTTTTGTTTAAGTGTTTGAAAGTTACAACATTCATGGCTGAAAAATGAGTTACTATGCATGGTGGACAATCTAATGAACACATCTGACTCAGTCGCCAAAACTTCAACTATGGTGTCCCTTGATTAAAGAAGGGATAACCACAGGTGCTTTGTAAAATAATAAGATTGGTTCTGACTTTACAAAACATCCGAGGTTACCTAAGCTTTAACAAGGGGACACCTCGGTTGAACTTTTGGCGACTAAACTCAAATGTGTTTATGAGGACCTTTTTTGCAAATTAAGTTCTTAACTTCTTCAATTACACCCATAATAAGGATTAATCATGCTTTGATATATCAAAATATGTTCATTTTATACATCTCTGTGAAATAATGTTGATTTTAACCTTACAAAACATCAGAGGTTACCCTTGCTTTAACGAGGGCACACCTTAGTTGAACTTTTTACAACTGAACTCAGACGTATTCATAAGGATCCTTTTGGCAAATAAAGTTCTTAACTTCTTTAATTACACCCATAATAAGGATTAATCACGCTTTCATTGACCAAGATATATTCATTTCATACACCTCTGTTCATTAATACTGATTCTGAGTTTACAAAACATCAGAGGTTACCCAAGCTTTAACGAGGGAACTCCTCAGTTGAACTTTTGACAACTGAACTCATACGTGTTCACACGTGTTCACGAAGACCATTCTGCAAATTAAGTTTTTAACTTCTTAACTTACTATTTACTTTTATATTATAATTGAAATTAAAAAAGGTAAATCAGTTTTAATAAAAGCATATACATATATAATTTCACTAAACGACATATTTGAATTCGAATTGTTAAGCATATTAAAAGTTGATATAGTTAATTATGCATATTATTTTTATAAGGTCTTAAATATGGTTTTATAACGAAAATTTTATTTTAAATCAGATTCAAATTAATTTTAATGTCCGTGCACTGCATTGATGTGTATTTAATAGCATTAAATGTTGCAAATTTCAAATTAAATGCATATAAAGTGCTTAAAGATTACTCACAATAGATGATACAATGATACAATTATATGAAATTAAGACATAATTGATTGATTAATTATAATAATTATTATTTTGTTAACGATATAAAATAATTCTCAAGAGAAAAGTTTCGTAAAAAATAAAGACTATTTGCTAACTTGAATATATACTCTTTAAAGTCTTTAATCACTATCTTTATTTATTCTCTCATTCAAATTTAAATTATCGAGAATTGAAATATGCTATTTAAAAATTGAATATAGCATTCAACGATTACTGTGTTATTATATGGTAAGTTAAAATTTGGTGAGATGCATAGATTTCTTTGGAAAGCTATATATGATTATATATAATGCAGCTAGTAATTAAATGAGAATTGAAAGTTTAAACTTCTCACATTACGTTATTGAATTAATCAATTATCTTGCAACTTTTTAAGTAAGTTTATTTTTAAAGAAAATTCTATTAATTATTTAATATGATTGAGTGGCAAAATCTGATTTATTTGTTATTCTCTATTTTAATTTCTTGTGAATTAAATGCTAAGTTATTGATTGCTTGTTTTATCTTCCGAAATAAGATGTTGATTGCTTCTTTTATCTTCCAAAATCAGTGACTAGTGATTGCGATCAAAGTAAATTCTTTTAATGTTATTTGAAATCAGAGGTTACCCGTGCTTTAACGAGCGAACACCTTAGTTGAACTTTTGGCAACTGAACTCAAACGTGTTCATAAGGACCATTTTCACAAATTAAGTTCTTAACTTCTTCAATTACACCCATAATAAGGATTAATCACTCTTTGGTTGACCAAAAGATATTAATTTTATACACCTTTGTGCATTAATACTGGTTCCTAGTTTCCAAAACATTAGAGGTTACCCATGCTTTAATGAGGGGACACCTTAGTTGAACTTTTGGCGACTGAACTCAAACATCTTCATGAGGACCATTTTTGCATATTAAGTTCTTAAAATCTTCATTTACACCCATACTAAGGAATACTAACACTTTGATTCACCAAAATATGTTCATTTGATACACTTCTGTGCATTAATATTAGTTGACCTTACAAAACATCAAAGGTTACCCGTGCTTTAATGAGGGGACAACTTTGTTGAACTTTTGGCGACTGAGTCAGATGTGTTCATTAAATTGTCCATCATTCACAGTAACTCCTTTTCTAACCATGAATGTTGGAACTTTCAAACTCTTAAACAAAATAACAAATTCATGTCAGCAAACAATCCACGAAAAACCAACCAACCCACCCACCCACCACTCATCCAAAAGGAAAACATTTTCAAAATATGTTCACAGCCCATCTTTCTCGTTACCATATACTAAAGAAACAAAAATATTCAAACATGAAAACCTTAAACAAAAAACTAAATCGTGAAACCCCAAAAAAGTCTTCCTATTTCACCAAAAACCCCATAAAAGACAAACCTTTACTCTACAACCATAAACCCCAAACGAAAATCATATGTCAACGAAAAAAAAAAAAACTTAAACGACCAAAAAAAACTTTCTTTTCTATCAAAAACCCATAAAAAATGAACCTTTACTCCACAACCATAAACCCCAAACAAAAATCATACGTCAACAAAAAACAAAACTTTTAAACGACAAAAAAAAACTTTTTTTTATATTCAAACATCAGAACCCTATACCCCAAACAAAAATCATACTTTCTCAAAACCTTAAACCGTGAAACCAAATACAGGTATTCCCTTTTCATAAAAAAATCCCATAAAAGACCAACCTTTATTCCACAACCCTAAACCCCAAACGAAACTCATACAAGATGAACCTTTAAACGATAAAATATAGTTCATTTTCTATGAAAAATGACATAAAAGACAAACTTTTAACAACCACTCCAAACAACAGAAGAAAAAATAACCACGGAGAAGATAAGAGACGGAGCATGGACAATGACGAGACTGAGTGTGTGAAAGGAGAAGATCAGAAAACGAGAGTGACAAGCACGCACGTAGGACGATGAAAGCGAGTGTGTAGAATGTGTGGGAGGAGAAGATGAGAATACGAGTACGGAGGGCGACGAGAGCAAGCATGTGGAAGGAGAAGATGAAAAGACGAGAATGAGGAGGTGCTTCAAGCTTCTGCATTTTCAGCAATGAAAGGCAAAACACCCAAATTGCCTTTAGGGGTAACACTATCCTCACTTGCCAAAAATGACCTTGCCACTTAAGGTTCTTGAAAAAAATATCTCGATGTCAAATGGGGGTTGCCACGTTGCGGTGTCAAGAAACATTACTCTTTTTAAAAAAATTGGCATGCTTTGGGGTTACTTACACACCATGTGGCTAGAGACAAAGTAAATGGTAACTTTGACCCTCTGGAAACACTGCCCTGGCAGCACAACATTTTCGTGCAACTCCCTTTTGGTATTACGAACATCATGCATTTCAAAGTTACATAGGATTTGCTTGCTTTTCTTTTGGAAAAAAAGGAGGGAAATCACACACGGGAGGTCATTCGCTTCTTTGGAGAAGAGGCTATATGAGAGGGTAGAGAGGAAAATGAGGAGGGGAGCAAAAAAGGAAGTGGGAGAAACAAAGAAGAAAGGTTTCTCGGAGATTTTTTTCGAATAGCCTTCTTGAAGGTAAGGCTTCTTCACCTTTCTCTCAGTTGTAGTTCATGTAGTTCACGGTGAAAATTTTCAATTTGACTTTATTAATTGCTTTTTTTTTGCATGAATTTTGTTAGTTCTTTTTCTTCTCGTTAATTTTGCTTATGCTGCTATTATATGTTTGGTGTTATATGTCATATGGCTGCTTTTCAAACATCACGGGAAGAATGAACTTGTGCATCATTGCACCTCCTCCTCATCGTAACCCCACGAACCAAGCACCTCCTCATGCCCCTCTAACCACTAACCACGAACACCTCGCCATCAAGATCCCAAGCCATGCTCACTATCCCTTAGCATTCACGTTTTTCTTCCACCAATACACACAAAACCACTCATCCACTCACTCTCAAAGAACGCAAGCATACCACCCCTACGCACGTCAACAAAACACCTCCACCATGAGCCTCACACACAGCCCCAAATACCACCCAAAATCACCATGAAACTACACCTCCAAACAGCTCCACCATGCACCCACACCCACCACTGTCGCCTCTCTCCCACACCACACACAACACGAAAACTCCTTTTCTTCAAACAACCCATTCAGAAAATAGAGAGAAAAAAAAAACAACTAGCACCTACACCCCACCGTCACCATGTCTTCACCATCACCTCAAGTCCCCCTCCAACCTACCACGTTAAGTAACCAAGCAAGCCCCACCAACACTACATTCTACTACCATGCCAAAACTGCCATGCACCTCCAACTCTCTCATTCCCACCAAATCTCCCATCCTTCAACAAAACTGCACCTCAACCTATGAAGCTCGGACACGGGAAGAATGACCCGCTTCTCGGCGAATGACACTTTTCCGACATGAACACGCGACGGAGGCGGGAACGACACCGCGTCGGACACCCACTCTTCTATCGAACACGGTCAACCTGATTAGACACGTTCCTCAGACACGGTTAACCTTAGTAGACACGTTCTTGGACATGTTGCTTCTGCTAACATCATCTTCCACAAAAATCGCAAAGTTTAAAATCAAAATAGAATGTTCATGCAAATCAAAACAGATATTTTCGAATCACACAAAATATATTTGAATCAAACAAAATCATATCAGATATTTTTATTCGTTAAAAATATCTTTAAAATACTTATAAATATATGAGATAAACTAATCAAATCAAAAAGAAAATAAGACGAAATCTCATTTGAAAACGTTGTGCTGCTGTGTGCTCGTTAGGGAGGGAGACAGAGGAAAATGTTGAAGCAGAAAAAGAAGAACCACTCAGGGATGGAGACAGACGAAAATGTTGAAGCAAAAGAAGAAGAACCGCTCGTTAGGAAGAAAGACAGAGGGAAACGTAGAAGAAGAAGAAGAAGAACATCTCTGATTCTTCTAGAACGAAGCAAAAAGTAAGTTACACTTTATTTATTTTTTTAAAAGTTGTTTCATATTCTTTTTTATGTATTTTATTATTTAATGTGTTATATTACTTATAATTTAATATTTTATTTACATATGTTAAAAAATTAGTATTAATAATAATTTATATTAATAATTATATTTTACTTACATTTATAATTTGATTTATATAAGTTTATAATTTATGTATTTTATCATGTCAGGTTTTAAAATGAATATATTTTATTTATATTTAAAATTTGAATAATACATTTTATTTATTTAATATTTTTAATTTATATTTAAATATACCGTATTATATAATTATATTGTAATTTATATTTT
>Ga0099824_1008719_pt1 | contig 12833 bp, 9 predicted proteins | sample SiratrowhiteBW_FD_76837 | JGI IMG/M metagenome (GOLD analysis project Ga0099824, IMG submission 76837) | Root nodule microbial communities of legume samples collected from California, USA - Siratro white BW | ecosystem: Host-associated > Plants > Roots > Nodule | place: USA: California... | reverse complement strand
CTGATGAAAAACAAGTGGATTAAAATAGTATTGAAAATAATAGCTATATCTCTGATTTTAGTTCTGATTGTAATGGTAATTCCTGAAAATTCTTTTTTATTCAAACAGACACCCATTGAAAATCAGCAACAATTAGGAACTGAAATCCTAACAGCATTTAAAAACAAATACGTAACTGTTGACACTGTATTTATTGCTGCCGGAAGAAATTATTTTGTGGAGTGTGGTACGGGTATTGAAATTAGCTTATTAGACAATATAAAATATAACATAGTAAATAAATATAAAAAGTTAACCCATAGAAACATAATTTACACGGATAATGTATTTCCCTTGTCTCAAAAGAGGTCTGATAAAATTGTGATAACTGAAATAATAACGTATAATAACGAACCAATGCCAAATGATAGTGATCTTATAGCAGTGGGAAATGAACAAAGCTTAACACATCTAAAATCAAGTAGTAAAAAGATATTTCTGGTGGATTTTGTTTCAGTCACTAGGGACAAAGTAGAAGTTGTCTTTACAGATTATAAAAAAAGTTCAACTGCCTTTCAATTCTCATTGGTTTATGAAAATGATAAATGGAAAAAGGAATAGATCAGTTTTTCGCTTCAGTTGAGCAACAATTATAATTGAAAGAAAAATGAGAGCGTGAAATTCAAATAATTTTGAAACATCAGACCATTTTAGAATGAGGTTTCATTTTCTGAAATTGAACAGCATCTATACAAAAATAAGGTATTATAAAGTCATATTTTTTCTTCATTATTGTTGTTTGCATCCTGTTAAGTTATTAAATATTAAATCAACTATTTGTGCTTTTTTTTATTTAAATATATACAGTGATGAAATTTAGTATGATTTTAAAGAAAGAAAGTAGAAAGAAAAAATGATTAAAAGTTAGTGTGTTTAGTAGTGTAAATAAAAAAATGGCGCCAATTGTCTTCAATTGGCGCCATTTGGCTGTGTGGTGACGGGGACAGGACAAATTACAACATCATTTTTGGATGATTTGAAGAAATTGGCTTTCTATATGTAATGTCTGTCTTCCGTTGTCTTTGTAAATTTGGTTTAGATGTCCTGTTGGGGATTGATGCAAAAAATTATAAAAACTCAATTTGTTTGCGGTATTAATCTAGAATACAATTCTACAATTATTATAAGGGATTTGAAAAGGTTGTTATGCTTAAGGCTAAATTGACTTTCTTTGGCTCAATGAATTACTATAAGCGATTTAGGTTTTATGGCGCACGGTAATCCCTTTCACAGATTATTTCAATCAAAATTTGGTGAGGATATTAGGGGGGGCATAGTCCTTTAATCTAATCACAATGAAATTTTGATAGACATTTGATATGCTAGTTTTCTATACAAATAAAAATATTTAATTTAACTCACTAATTTTTGCTAGATTGAAGATAAAAATTGATTTATTTATTATGTTATTATTTCGGTGAATTGATTTTTTTTATGATAATGCCCCTCTATTAAAACCTATTGTATCTCTATATATTTGTGGAGAAATATCCGTTTTACCTTTAAATACCCTGCTGAAATAATATTCATCGTCATAACCAAGTTCGTAGGCAATTTCCTTGACTGTTTTGTTGGTAAGGTATAATTCTCTTTTGGCTTCGACAATAATGCGTTCCGTAATCAAATCAGAAAGTGTCATATTGAAATGATTTTTGGCTGTCCGTGCAAGTACTACCGGTGTCACATGCAGCATTTCTGCATATTCGCTTGCAGAATGTTTGGTTCTGAAATTATCTTCAATAGCATTTCTTAAATTTTGGATAATTAGCAATTGTTTATCATTGCCATTTACTCCTATTAAAGATTGCTGTTCTACTTTTATTCTCGTTGCAAAGACCAAGAATATTTTCAAATAAGAAACCAGAACCTCATCTTTTCTCAAAGCATCCATTTTCAGCTCACTGACAATTTCTCTGACAATATTCATCAGAGTTTGTTTGTTATTTTGGTCAAGAAGAATAAAAGGCTGCTGATAGACATTATTGAATAAGATTCCGTTTGCGGCAATTTCTTTATGGTGTCTATATATGCAAAAGAAATCATGATGGAACTGAATTGAAATCCCTGCTAAAGGCTCTTCTGAAGCCAGCATAAAAGGCTGATAAGGATAAAATGCAAATAAAGTATTTTCTTTAAATGAATATTCACAAAGATCAACCTTGGCAACTCCTTCTCCTGCAGTAATAATAATTATAGTAAAGTAATTATTTCGTTGAATATGATCAAAATAACTGCTATTATCGAATTCAAATACTTTGAATGATAAATTGCCATTTTGCTGGTTAACTAATGTATATACCGATTGTGATAACATAATTTCTTATTTGCTTAATAATTCCAAAAACCGGGCATTAAGTTCGTTGCATTTTTCCACGCAAACATCTCCAATAACTTTTGGTTTATTTCCCCATTTTGGGACTTCTTCTGTAGAAAGAACATTAAATTTTGAGGTTAATCCTCCAACGTAAGGAACAGCCGTACCGTATATAATTTCAGCTACTTTATGATGGCGAATCATATACGAACACATAACGCAGGGTTCGTGAGTTGTGTACATAGAAGCAAGCTGCAATTTATCTGAATAGCCATTTTTTATGGCGGACCTTATTGCCATAATTTCTGCATGATTGGTAATATCTCCAGTTGATTTTCCAGATTCAATACCTGTACCAATTACTTCTCCATTTAATACAAGCAATGCTCCCACAGGCGGGTTTCCTTCTGCTAAAGCACTTTTAGCAAGATCCAAACATTGATTCATGTAATATTGCAAATCTTGTTGCATAATTTAAAAAGGTTGATTTTTTTGATATATTTACTTCTTAAGCTAAATTAATTAAAAAACAATTATTTTTCTGATAACCGCTTAAGACATAAGAAAGAGTAGTTCATTAAAAATAAAAACTGCCCTCCAAAACAAAAGGGCAGTTAAAGAACTGGATTTAGAAAATCAAAATTTCGTAACCTTCTTTTCTAAGATTAACAAAACTTGGCAATCCTGGAGTTCCAGGAACTTCATTATCATTTAATAAATCATATCCGGAGATTTCAGTGCCAAATACTGCAACACAACCTTTAGAAAGACCGTGTACATGGTCTTTTACTTCATTGTATAGTCCGTGAACTGGGTGTTCCGGTCTTTCAAGCTGTTCTGGCCATCTTATACCTGCGCCTTGAAAAATAATTTTTACATCTTCTCCTTCGTGTTTGAATTCATATGCAGATGCTAAAGCATTGAATACACGTCCTAAAGCTTCTTCTGAATCCGCTTTTGGATCAGAAAGAATAATAATTGCTGTTTTTTTCATTTTGAATAAATTTTATTAACAGGGCAAAGATCTGATGACTATGCCTGCCAAAGAATGGAGGAAATTTACTTTATGATGGAGAATTTTTTCATCGTGTTATTTCTTGTAAAAAGGATTTAAAAGCTCAGGTTCAAAACGTCCATTATAAAGTAAAAATCATCCATTTTTCAAAGTTCATTATCAATAGAACTTTGCATCAGATAATAATTCATATAAGTAGAACTTAAAAAAAAATAAATAATATGTCTGTTTCTGATTTATTTAAACCGCTCACTTTGCTGCATGGTCCGGCAATGAGAAATCGTTTTATGCTAGCACCTTTAACCAGTCAGCAAAGTGAATTTGATGGCACAGCTTCTGAGTACGATCAATATTGGATGGAGCAGCTTGCTCGAGGCGGCTACGGATTAATTCAAACGAGTGCTTCTACGGTAGAAGCTGGAGGTATAGCTTTTGAACGCCAATTAGGCATTCATAGCGATAATCATTTGCCCGGACTGGCAAAAATAGCATCAGCGATTCGCGAAGGCGGAGCATTGTCGGCTGTGCAATTGCATCATGCAGGCCACCGTGCCAAACCCTCTATTGGAGGAATAATAGCTCCGGCTTCGAGTAAAACAGTAGAAGGAATTAAAGCCATTACAACTGAAGAAGTAGAGAGAATTCGAGACAGTTTTATAGCCGCCGCAAAAAGAGCAAAATTGGCAGGATTTAATGGAATTTCCGTTCACGGAGCTTTTGGATGGATTCTATCTGAATTCATGTCACCAAACTTAAATGATCGTACCGATAAATACGGAGGAAGTCTAGAAAACCGTGCCCGATTTACGATTGAAGTTATTGAAGGAATCCGTAAAGCTTGCGGTCCAGATTTCCAGATTGGATGGCGATTGTCTATTGAACGTTACGGATTGCTTTTGGAAGAATTACGTGAAGTCACAGCCGATATTTTTGATCGTGAATTAATTGATTATTTGGATTTAGCATTGTGGGATTCTGCACAAATTGTTCGTGAAGGCACTTTTAAGGGAAAAACCATGTTAAGCGTTTTTACAGAACTTCCGCGTAAAGGCGTACGATTAGGTGCAGCAGGAAAAATCATGAGCGCGCAGCGTGCAGGAGAACTTCTCGATGAAGGTTGTGACTTTGTGCTTATTGCACGTGCTGCCATTCTTCAGAGAGATTTTCCTCTTCAGGTAAAAGCAAATCCAATGTATGATAGTCCACAGTTACCTGTAATGGCAGATTATTTGAGACAAGGAGGTTTGAGCGAACGCTTTATTGAAACCATGCGAGGATGGCAGACTTTTGTAAAAGCAGGGTCTTTATAAAAAGCTTTTCCGTTATATAGAAAATAAGCCGCCGATGGAGCGGTTTATTTTTTTAATATTATCCATCATAAAGTAAAAATTATCCATTTCGCATCAATTTGTAAGACGGTATGTTTGTAGACTGTTTTCTAAATAAGATAATTATGAAAGATCTCAATTGCAATGCCATTATAAAAGAAAGTCCAGATGTTTTGTCTTGGAACGAGGATATTTATCTTTTTCATTACAAACAGAAAGAAGAAATAAAACGAGCCAATATGTGTGTGCATATGAATCTCGTTAGTGTTGTATTGGAGGGAACAAAAGAGATTCTGGATCACGGAAGTAAAATTATTGTTCCAGCAGGGTCTGGTTATTTTATGAAAAGAGGCTCTTATTTGGTGACAGATAAAGTTGACAATCCTGAAAAAGGCTACGAATCTATTATCATTTTTTTCTCAGATGATTGGCTTCATTCCCAAGTGGATAATGTATTAGGGAATATAAATGAAAATCTTTCAGGAAAACTTTATCCATGCAGTAGCGATATGGCACTTCTTCCAGCAGACGAATTGATGTGTGCATTGATAACACAGCTTAAATCGTGTTTAACATTAGACACAGATCCTAAACGGTTGGAAGCTATTTTGCCTCTTAAGATTCGCGAATTGTTTCAGATTTTAATTTCTGCGCCCGAAGGCCATCATTTTGAAGCGCAATTGCGCAGTTTGGATACACATTTAAATCCTGATTTGGTGAAGTTAATGCAAAGCCATTATAAGGAAAACATTTCCTTAGAGCAATATGCATTTCTGGCCAATTGCAGTTTATCAACTTTCAAGCGTAAATTCAGCCAGACTTTTAAAATGAATCCCGGAAAATGGATTATGGAAAGAAGACTTGAAGAGGCCTATAATTTACTGAGATCAGAAATGAATATTACAGAAATAGGTTATGAAGTTGGTTTTGAAACTCCAGCACATTTTATAGCTTCCTTCAAACAAAAATATAGAAACACGCCTAAACAGCTCCAGCAGAAGCTTTAATTCTAAACCTTACAGGATACTTTTTGAACTTTTAATGAAATAGTTTCTTTATAATCCAAGCTAATTTTGTTTTGTTAAAAGAGGTTTGTCATTCAACCGACATCTCTATAAAATTTACAAAATTTTAAATTTTAGAATTATGAAAATGTTTTATTTCACAGACGCTATGTGTTCCTGGTGTTTCGGTTTTAGTCCAGTAATTAAAAAGCTAAAAGAGAATTATCCAGATATTGATTTAGAAATTGTTTCCGGAGGATTTTCTCCAGGAAGCAAACAGGTTGTTGATGCAGAGTATAGAGATTTCCTTGAATATCACTGGCGAAATGTAAATGCAAGAAGCGGTCAGTATTTTGATCATTCGATGAAGTTTGTTAGTGATAATTTCACATACGATACAGAACCAGCCAGCCGAGCTTTGATTGCTGTTCAAAAATTGTCTCCTAAAAAAGATTATGAATTTTTGAATCTAATGCAAAAATCATTTTATTCTGAAGGAAAAGATATTACCAATGAAAATGTATTGGCTGGTTTGGCTAAAGAAATTGGAGTTGATAAGATTAGTTTTTTAGAAAATTTCAATTCAGAAGAAAGCAAGATTAAAACTCAGCAAGGATTTCAATTCAGCCGACAATTGGGAGTTAAAGGATTTCCAACGCTTCTAACTTTAGAAAACAGAACCGTCAAGACCATTTCACATGGTTTTCAGAGTTATGATAGCTTAAAACCTGCGATTGACAATTGGTTAGAAAACCAAATTGTTTCCGAAACAAAAAGTGGACAATCTTGCACAGATACTTCTTGCGGATTCTAAAATAATGAAAGGCTGGATCTTCCAAATAAAAGATTCAGCCTTTTTTATTTCAAGGTATTATAAACATAAATCTTATCAAAATGAAATCTTTTGACTTCTTTATAGAAAAGCTCACTAATCAGTTGCAGAAATCTCTTCCCGGAGAAACTGCGCATCAAATCATGCAGAATTCTTCCAAAACAAGGCTTAATTTTAAACCTAACGAGCAGACAAGAAAAAGCGCAGTTTTGATTCTTTTTTATCCCTTTGAAGATGAAATTTATCTCCCGTTAATTTTACGTCCGCCTTATGATGGAGTCCATTCCGCACAAATTGCTTTTCCAGGTGGTAGATATGAACCAACTGATGAAAGTTTGATTAGAACTGCTTTACGCGAAGCCAAGGAAGAAATAGGCTTAGAAATCACAGACATAAAAGTTTTAGGGACACTTACAGAACTTTTTATAGGACCAAGCAATTTTAAAGTTCTTCCTGTTACACAAAAGAGAAGTTGAAAAAATCTTAGAAATAAGATTAAGCGATATTTCCAATCCAAATATTGTTGGTTCTAGTGAAATGTTGATTCGTGAAGAATTAGCAATAGTTCCACATTATAAAATACATAATCATAAAATCTGGGGCGCTACAGCTAAAATGATTAGTGAACTTTTGTACATTTTGAAAGATGATTTATTTTAAAGGAAAATCATCATTGAACTTTATGCGATAGTTTTTGAACTTCTGACGAAATAAGCCCCTACAAGATCCAGCTAATTTTGCTTATAGAAAAAACACAAATATTAATTGCATAATTTGAATTTGAAATGAAAAAAACATTAATTATCGTTACACATCCAGATATAAATAACTCGGTTATAAATAAAAGATGGCTTAATGAATTAGAAAAATTTCCTGAGAAGTTTCGCATACACCAGTTGCACGAAGTTTATCCTGATCAGAAGTTTGACATCCTAGCAGAGCAAATGCTGGTAGAAGAACACGATCATATCATTTTTCAGTTTCCCTACTATTGGTATTATGGACCTGCGTTGTTAAAAAAATGGCTGGATGAAGTTCTTACACACGGTTGGGCTTATGGAAGTAAAAGTGTTTTTGCATTTAGAGGAAAAAAAGTGGCATTGGCTATTTCGTTAGGATTAAAAGAAGAACATTTACAACGAGGGACACCTTTAAAATTTAATCTTAAGGATTTAACCGCTCCTTACGAAGCATTATTTGATTGGGTAAAAGCCGATTACCAACCACTTTTTGCCTATTACGGAATGACATTTGAACCTTCTGAAGAATGGATAGAAAGAAGTGTCCCAAAATATCTTGAGTTTCTGGATTGCTTTAATCCCGAGATTGACGATCTTATATAATATAAGACATTAAAAAAGAGGAATTAACTGTAAATAAAAAAATGGCGTCAATTGTCTTCAATTGGCGCCATTTGGCTTTGTGACCTCAACGGGACAAATTTCAACATCTTTTTTGGATGATTTGAAGAAATTGGCTTACTATATTTAGAGTCTGTCTTTCATTGGCTTTGTAAATTTGGTTTAGATGTCCTGTTGGGGATTGATATAAAAATTATAAAAACTCAATTGTCATAGCATTAAACTAATATATAAATTAACAAAATTTATGGAGGATTTTAAAAGAATGTTTTAAGTTAAGGAAAGATTGTCCTTCTTTGGCTCTATGAATTGCTTTATGCTATTTAGGTTTTGTCACACAAATGTAATCCCTTTCAGTAAAATTTAAATTATTACTGAAAAGATTGAATGGAGGCTTTTAAGATGATTTTGAAACTAAAAAGGCTGTCATGCAGACAGCCTTTAAAAACTAATTAAAATAAAAAAAATAAAAAAATCGATAAGAATATTTTAAACCTTGAAACTAAAAAATGAGTTTAAAATTGATTCTTACTTTGCTTTCATAAACACTTCTACACTGTTTGATTTCTTCAAGGCGTTTACTATAAATTCGTTTAAATCTTTTGCCGTGATGGTGTTTAATGTATTTTTAAGAAGTTCCATATCAAATGGTGTTTCGTCGTTTCGAACATACGATGTCAGTACGTTTAACCAATAACTATTCTCTTTAATCTGTTCCTGATGATTCTTAAGGATCGATTGTTTGATGTCTTCCAGCATATTCGCAGGAATATTTTCGGTTTGTACTCTTGCCATTTCTGCGTGCACAATTTTTATTAATGCATCTGCTTTGTCAGGATTACAGTCAAAATTGATTTCTAAAGAGTATAAAGGGGAAGGCGATTGTGACAAATTGGCTCCAACTTGTACTCCGTAACTGCCTCCTTCTTCTTCACGAATGGTTTCTAAATAACGTTTTTTCAGCCATTCCGAAACTATAAAACTCAGAATTTTGTTCTTTTTAGAATAGATTACATTTTGATTTTCTAAATGAAGATAAACAGTTGTTTTTGGCGTATCCATTGTTCTGAAGATTGTTTTTTCAGTATTTCCGTCTTTCATGTAAATTTTATGATCGACGTATTTTTCCGTTTTTTCACCTGATGGAATATTGCCTAAATAGGTATTGATAACTTCAATATCTTTTTCAGAAACGTTTCCTACGAAAAGGAAAGTAAAATCTGCTGCATTAGAAAAACGTTCAGTGTAGAATTTCTTTGCTTTATTTAAATCAAAAGCATTGATAAAGTCTTGATTCAATAGCCAATTGCGTTTATTATAATTGCTGTTTAAAACCGAAATTGTATCGCTTAATGCTTTTTCGTTGCTATTGTGAGCATTGTTGAGTTTGTTTTGGTACTGTTCTTTAATTTTGTCAAAAGTATTCGTATCAAATCTCGGATGCTGAAAGTATAAATAAGTAAGCTGTAACAAAGTTGTTAAAGATTCTTTATTGCTGCTTCCGTTAAAACCTTCATACAAGTCTCCAATATAGGGACTCACGCTAGCCGTTTTACCAGTTAGTTTCTTTTTTAAATCAGTAAACTTATAATCGCCTAAACCAGAATATGAAGCCACACCAGTAGCAATCTGAGCTGACGGAAGATCCTGCCAGTCTGAAAGCGAATTTCCTCCTGCGCTGTAAGCCGAAAACAAAATCTGGTCTTTGCTTAATGTGGTTGGATAAATGATCACTTTTGCACCGTTTGCCAAAGTATATTGTTTCGCATTCGCGAAAGCTTTGATATCGCTGGTTTTTACAATCGCTTTTTCTGTCAATTGCTCTTTTACCAATGAAGCTGTAAGTTCTTCTTCTTTGTACGGTTCTAGTTTAGTGTTTGAAATGGTTTTTATGGCATTCCAATACTCGTTTACTTCAGGAAATTTGGTCGCAGTATCCTCTGGGGCAGAAACCGATAAGATTAAACTTTGTTTTGGTTCTAAAGCTCTAAAGGTGGCATTTACCTGCTCGAGTGTAACTTTATCTAAGAAGCTGTTCATCCATTTGTACTCTTGATCCATTGTCATAACTGGATTGGCTTCTAGGAAATACATCTGAAATTGTTCTGCCCATGATCTGTTGCTGATTTTATCTTTATTTGCAAGACGATTGTCATAACTGCTTCGCATTTTGGTTTTCAAACGGTCTAATTCCTGTTGGGTAAAGCCATTTTGAATTGCTCTCTCATATTCGTTATAGGCTTCTGAAAAAGCTTCTAAAAATTTACCTTTTTTTGGAGCAACATTCAATGAAAATTTGCTGTCTAATCTGGAAAGATTGCTATTAGATATCCCAAAAGATAAACCAGCCGTTTCATTATTCAAGATATATTCTCCAAAACGAATATTCATTAACTGCATGGCAAGGCTTTCCTGCATGCTTTTCGTCATTTCAGTTTCGTTTTGCACTAAAGGTTTTGGTATTGTATAGGAAAGTGAAATTCCCGAACGCTGTAATTCCTTATCGGTTGCCAGAACATAGCGATTGTCTTTCTGCACCGGAATTTTTTCGTATTCCCTTTTGTTGATTTTCTTTGGAGTAGGTATCGAACCGAAAATTTCTTTAACACGTTTTTCGATTAAAGCCACGTCGATATCTCCCACAATAACGACAGCTTGATTTTGAGGCTGATACCATTTTTTGTAATAGTCTCTTAATACCTGATATTTGAAATTATTGATGACATTCAAATCTCCAATAACATTTCGTTTTGAATATTTAGAACCTTGAAATACTACTTTGTCTATTTTTTCTCCCGCTCTGTAATCGGCGTTTCTTCTGGTGCGCCATTCCTCACGAATAACGCCCCTTTCAGCATCAATTTCGTTGTCGGCCAAAAGTAAATAGCCAGACCAGTCATGCAATACGTACATGCAAGAATCCAATAAAGTTTTGTTGTCAGCCGGTACATTGCTGATGTTGTAAACCGTTTCATCATAAGCGGTGTAAGCATTAATGTCTTTTCCAAAAGAAACGCCTTGTTTTTCCAGCATATTGATGATTCCTTTTCCTTTAAAGTGCTCCGTTCCATTAAAAGCCATGTGTTCCAGGAAATGAGCTAATCCATCCTGATCGTCGTTTTCTAAAATTGCTCCAACATTTTGCACGAAATAGAAATCGGCTCTGTCTTTCGGCCATTCGTTGTGCATGATGAAATATTGCATTCCATTTTTAAGCGTTCCATGTGCCACTTCTTTGGGCAATGGAAAAGTAGTTTTAAACTGCGCAGAAACCTGAGTTAAACCCAGAAATAGGAAATGCGCTAAAATTAATTTTGCTTTCATTGTTGATCTTTATTGTTCTTTTTTGATTGAATTTTAGTTGGACTAGGGTATAAGAAGTCCCTGCTGTTCATTTGAAGGTCTCACGAGAAGCCCTCAAACAACAGTTTTTTTTAACACATAGAAACATAGTTGATAGACTTATAAAAGGCGTTTTACTTGCATCAATTCACATAGTATTCTATGTGGGGAAGCTAGCTTCTTCTTTGCTCTCAAAAGAAAAAGAGAAAAAATCTATGTTTCTATGTGTTTCATAATTTTAATTAAATTACATCCAGTCTGGTTTTGCGCAACCTTTTTTTAAGTAGTAATCAAAATACTGCTGCATTTTAAGAGTCCAGTCTTTTCTGTTGGCAGCAATGTCTAAAGTATGTCCTTCTTTTTTGTAGTTAACCAATAAAGCAGGTTTTCCTAAACGACGCAGAGCAAAGAATAAGGATTGTCCTTCTTGATAAGGAACTGCTCGGTCATTATCATTATGGAAAATCAAAATAGGTGTTTTGATATTCTTTGCAGCAAATAAAGGCGAATTCTTAATGTATCCGTCAAGGTTATCGTGCATTGAACTTCCCATACGATATTGATCGGCTTCGTATTTGAACATAGTCGAAATTCCATTAGAACGCATTACTGGATAATTGGCAGTAAAGTTGCTTACCCCAGAACCTACAATCGCACAAGTAAAAAGATCTGTTTTTGTAATTAAGAAAGAAGTTTCGTAACCGCCAAAACTGTGTCCTTGAATTCCGATTTTACCTTTTTCAGTAATACCATTTGCGATTAAATATTCGATACCACTCATAACGTCATTATAAACGCTGTTTCCAACATCACCATATACATAATGAACGTCCGGCTGAAAAACGATATATCCTCTGCTTAAATATGAAGGAATATTAATGTTTGAAGAACTTAATTCTGGCAGCTGATAGGCGTTAAGGTCTGTTGTGTGTTTTTCGTAAAAATGAACAATTACGGGATATGTTTTTTTATTGTCGTAATTGTCTGGAAGATAAAGGTTTCCTTGGTTTTCTTTTCCATTAAAGCTTTTCCAAGCCAATATTTTTGCAGTTCCCCAAGCATAATCTTTTTGTTGCGGATTTAGATCTGTCATTTTAGATTGTGAACCAAAATTAGCAGTGCCCCACCATAAATCTGGGAAAATAGTATAGCTTTCTTTGGTGAATAGTACACTTGAATTATCTCCAGAAACAGCTTCAATTCGCACATTATAATCAGCATTAGCAAATACTTTTGTAATCGTACTATTATTAGCTAATTTATATACTCCTTTTGATTTACTTGTGATATCAAAACCTATGAAAGTAATTGATTTTTTAGTGTCCAAATCTCCTATAAAGCCTGTTTCATTATAACGAAGCTCTACGTTGTTTTTTCTTCCGTAACCTTGCGTCAGCGAATAAGCCTTTTTTTGATTTGTAAGATCGATTGCCCACAAATCAAACTGGTCGTAAAGAACTACTGTATTTCCGTTGTTTAGCCAGCCTGCAATTCCGTAAGCTGTATTGGCTGATTTCATGTCTACATTATCGTCTGAAACTGAGTAAGGAATTTGCGAACTAATGTTTTTAAACTGCATAGAGTCGGTATCGAAAACG
>Ga0099824_1008718_pt1 | contig 12833 bp, 13 predicted proteins | sample SiratrowhiteBW_FD_76837 | JGI IMG/M metagenome (GOLD analysis project Ga0099824, IMG submission 76837) | Root nodule microbial communities of legume samples collected from California, USA - Siratro white BW | ecosystem: Host-associated > Plants > Roots > Nodule | place: USA: California... | reverse complement strand
TTTTTTTTTTTTTTTTTTTTTTTTTTTTTTTTTCTTTTTTTTTTTTTTTTTTTTTTTTTTTTTTTTTTTTTTTTTTTTTTTTTTTTTTTTTTTTTACATCGATACATTGTAGTATAATTTTAACATATTAAGAAAAAATATTTTTTATACACTAGAAAATTACCATTATTTATTATTATAAATGTTATAAATATTTAAAACATGAAATTTGTTAACCTAAGATTTTTTATATTTTCGGTATTATTGTCTTAAATATTTATGATCATTATTTATAGTTATCATTATTAAAATAATTTTATGAATTGAATTAATTTTGCAAAATATTTTTATTTATTATATATATATATATATATATATATATATATATTCTTTTATTGAACGCTAGTTAATCAGTTTTGAATAAAAGAACAATTATAAGAAAATTGTCAAATAAATTTTAATTCAAAAGAAACTTTAACATAAAAAGATAAAAGATTATTTTTTGAGTTAGAGTAGTGTTTTTTTTATAACATTTTACTTTTAATTTAAAAGTAGCTTGTAAATTAAATACGAGTCATACAAGTAATAATTTTTTTTTTTTTTTAACTTTAATCTAGAAAAAACCTCAAAACTGAATGTGCCATACAAAGTACGAACTGATTTTTTTTTTAAGATACAGTTAATTTCCAGATACCAATTAACAGTTTTACCAAATCTCGGTAAAATGAGTCATATTTTAATACGCAAGACCAATGCCAACAGAGTGGTGATCCGTTAATACACTATTCATCTTATACATACATTCATTTCACATTTCTATATATTATTATTTTATTATTTATATAATATTTTATTAAATAAAATAGTGTTAAATGAGTGTAATAAATGCACAGTAGTGCTTAAAACGTGATTTCTGATACCAATAATCCTTATCTACGTATATTTATTTAAGTGAAGTGACCCTAAAGTCATTGGTGATTTACAAAATTTGAGCCAAACATATAATTGCAGGAAGAGTGCCACCAATAAGGTGAGTGCTAGAAAAAGTATTTCTATCACACTCACTCGATTCTATTCTAGGGCTTATTTTATTCAACTCATGAAAACATAATAAGGTCCAAAACACAACATTGAACCACTATTTAGTACCTCTGCCACAAGTACACACACAAAGGAATATATGTCAAGCATCACCGTGTCCTAAAAGCGCCAAAAGCATTTTCTCATAGTCACCAGTGGTGTCCTTGGCAACGGCACGTTCAAGAGGGACACTGTTCCTCCTTTGATACTCATCTCCAATCATTTTCAAATCAACTTCGGCCCTCGTCGCCACCACTCTTGTAAGGTCTTCTTCATTGGTTCCTCGCCCGTTGATAGCCAAACGAACAACCTTCGCAAAGTACTTCTCTGGATGGATCAAGCACTTCGCAGTTGCTCTTAGTAAAGCCAGGAACTCATCCTTTGGATCAGCCTTCAGATCCTGCAATGCAACATTGCCTCACAAAATGCATATCAGTCTAAACAGGTTCCATAAAGCCAATGGGGAGCTGCCAAACTTCAAGGCTAAGCAAGGAGTGAGGTGCATAACTCAGATACATTGTTTCTTTTCCACATATTTGAAGAGTCACAAAAGGGAGAAAGAAAGGAAAGTAATATAAGGAATTAGAGTACTGCAAGATGAGCTTTGTTACCTTGTTGATATCTTTTCCAAATTCATCTTTGTAGTGATTAAAAGCAGCATTAAGCTGTGCTCTGCTCCTTGTAGCGAAAATCCTGATGAAGTCGTCATCGTTATAAGTCTTTTTTGAAATCTTGTCATGCAGCAATTTTGCCTCAGTTTTTGCCAAGTGCAAGTCGACCTCATCTCCTTCATATCGATAAGAACTAACCAGAAGTACTAGGAGCTAAAGAAAAACAAATGTTAGCTAATTTTGCCCTCTTGAAGTGAGAGAGAGTGAGAGAAAAACTAAATTATATTAAGGAAAACTGCAAACATTGTTCAAAATAAGTCTTCATGACAGATACAAACAATTTCAGTTCAACTTTGGAAAAGTACGACTGAAGAGTCTACATCTTCTAATGGGAACATCAAAATAATTAGACCGAACAAAAGGTTTCATTGTTCCAATGCAGTTGAGGCTAATCAGCAGTCGCAGCCCACATTTCATTGAGATACAATTTAGTTCTCATCAGTTATATTCAATCATTCATTAATTTTTTTATCCCATCACCAATACAAATTGAACATAATGCATGAACCCCCAAAACATTAAATAATCTTTGGTCTATCCAAACAAATTGACCAAGACATTGTAGGAACCGATAGATGGTGACAAAAACAAATAACATTCCATGTCAATATACAATTTACTTGCTAACTATTTATATTTATATCCAGAAGAATTCATCCAGGTCATGGCGGTGGAAGGAAAGAGATGAAGATGCAAGAGGAAGGAAGGGGAAGAAAGCGGAACAAACCACTCTGCAATGCTCAATGGATAATAGGGATGACGTGTGGAAGATGACATTCGAAGGGCATTCGTACAAAGGAAAAGAAGAGGAAGAAAAACTTTAACCGTCATAAAGCTAGCAAAGGACAAAGCATATCTGAAACGGTAGCAGAAAGCAAGTATGATGGGATTAAAAAATGAACCAAATTGTGAAAAATTACCAAAAGAAAACCAAAGAAGTCCGGATGCAACAAGAATTGAGTACAATAAAGGAGTCACAACGCAACTGCCAAACAAAGCGGGCCTCGAGTGCTTGCGAGCCATGTAGTTTTGGACTTTAATATCCAAAGTTATTGATGGATCAAGAAGTCAATGTACTTGTTGCGAGGGAGGCCAACAACATGCTTGCAAAAGTCATCAATTTCCATCACTTGTGTCGCACAACAACATCCAACCCGACTTGACGGGACACGCCACAAAGCCGCCCATGATAAGCAACAATTTTCTGTTGGATAACCCAACAGTGAGAAGACAATGTATCAGAGAAGTGGTATAATCAAGGGGCCAATTGACTTCAATCCGAGCACATCAACGAGGGAAAGTAGCTTGAATCAGAGGAAGATGACATCAAGATGAAAAGGAAATCAATGAGGTTACCTTGTATTGAACTTATTCATAATACTCCAGATGACTGCATTGGGAACTATAACAAGTTGATTTGTCTAAATGATGAGAAAAATGAAGCTCGAAAGATATGGGAAATTGCTACTGAGATGGTAATCATAATGAAGATGAAGAGGCTATGATATGTAGATAATTAAATATGGAAACAAGAGATAGAGAGGAAGCTGGTAGGGAGGGAAATACAAAATGTAATTCATGAAGATCATGTCATACAATGTAAGGGGATTAGGGGAGGATCAAGTGGAAGTCTATTAAAAATGTAGTGGTAAAGGAGGAGGTGAAAATTATGTGCTCACAAGAAACAGAAAAGAGGTGATCACCAAGGAGTTATGTCAAATGCTTTGGGGAGATTATGGGATGCAACCCTCAATAAATTCACCGGGGAGATTGCTTTGCGTATGGGTAAGAATTATTTTGAGATGATTACAACATTTCAAGGAAGTTGCTTACCAGGATAGAAGGGGTGTTGAAGGAGAATGGGATGAACATTTTCATTGTTACCCATGTGACTGTCAAGGGAAAAGAAAGTTATTGAATGAATTAGAGGAACTAAAAAATAGTAGTCACAACATAATATGGTGCCTTGTGGGGGACTATAATTGCACAAGGAGACCGTCTCAAAGATAAGGTAAGGGGAAAAGTGAAAATGATTAATTGGGGAAAGTAGAAAATTAAACCGCTTTATTGATGAAATGGAGATGGAAGACATCCCAATTGTTGGAAGGAAATTCACATGATATAAACCAAAAGGATAGATGAAGAGTAGAATTGATAGAGTGATGGAGACAAGGGAGTGGTTAGATAACTGGCAAGGAAATGCACAATAGGTTCTACAAAGATGATGTTCCTTTATTATTAAAAACCTCATACTTCTAGACTGCTGGTTTGAAGACAGGAGCTTTCTAAACATAGTGTGAGAGACATGGACAAGGCTACAAGGGCGGGGAGGATTAGTATTGAAGGAAAAGTTAAAGGCATTGAAAAGGAAGATCAAATGGTGGAGTAAAGAATGCTTTGGGGATTCAAGGAAACAACAAGAGGAAATTGTGAAAAGGAGTTGAATAATTTGGAGAACAAAGGTGAGGGAGTGATACTAAGAGAAGAAGAATTGGAGAATAGAATTAGACTATGAGGAAAAGTTTGGGAGGAGGCCTACCACAATGAGTCCATATTGAGACAAAAGAAAACTAGAATCAAATGGCTAAATCAGGGTGAGTATATCATTTTTCCATCAATTAGAGGAGGAAGAAAAATATGATTAGGGGTTTGCACATTAAGGATGGGTGGAGTGAGGAATGATGAAAAGAGAAATAAGGGGTTAAAGAATTCTTCTACAAGAAATTTAGTGAAGAAGCTTGGGAAAGGCCAAAATTAGACGCAGAGGAGTTTCGAAGTACAACTAATGAAGACAAATAAATATTGGTGGGTAAGTTTGAAAAAAGTGAGGTTAATTTAAAAGTTCAAAAAAGTAGCAGTAGGAGATTGTGCTAGTTCACAGCGTCCTGATAGGTTTAATTTCAACTTCATTAAGTCTTTTTGGGAAGAAGGGATGTATCATACCTTTTGGAGGATTTCCATAATAACAAGATTCTTCTAAGAGGGAGTAGCACATCTTTCATTGCCTTAATCCCAAAGGTGGAAGATTCAAAAGGTTTGGGGAGTATGGACCAATCTCATTGGTAGGATGTGTGCATAACATAGTCTCAAAAGATTTTGCAAGAAGACTTAGCTATTAAGGTTCTCCATGGGGTGATTGATGAAAGGCAAAGTGCTCATTTGGGAGATAGACACCTCTTACAAATTATACTGGTGGCAAATGAGGTGTTGGATGAGATGAAGAGGAAGAAGAAAAAGTGTCTTGTTCTCAAAGTAGACTATTGGATAGTTAGTGTATACGGTGAGAACAATGAGATTTTATGATAGATGGATCATGTGGATAAAAGGGTGTCTTGTATCTAGCTTAATTTCAGTCTTGGTCGATGGGAGTCCAACAGGGAATTTAGCATACAAAATGGCCCCTAACAAGGTGATTAGTTGGTTGCGTTCCGTTTCAATATTTTAGAGAAGGATTAAGTGACTTAATAAGACAAGCTTGTTCTGAGTGAAAATAGGAAAGTAGGGGGAATGTGAATGATATTGTCTTCTTTGAGGAGGACAACATGGCAAACGTACTTATCATTACGAACATTTTAAGATGCTTTGAGATGGTGTCTGGTTTGAAGGTTAATTTCTTTAGAAGTAAGTTTGGAGCCTTAGGAGGAGTAGATTCCTTAAGTGTGGAAAGGTGTGCAAACATGTTGAATTGCAAATTACCATCGTTTCCTTTATCATATTGGTGCTAATCCAAGGAAGGAGGAGCCATGGGAGGAGATACTTAATAAATTTACAAGAAGGGTGTCCTTGATTAACTCATTACTTACTCCGCTTCCATTGTCCTTTCTCTCTTTTTTCTAAAATGTCACAAGGTGTTATAAAAGAGTAAGACTGCTAAAATGGAACTTTTTATGGGGAGGTGAGGAGGGGAGTAGATAGATTGCACGGGTGAAGTGGGAAAAAATCTGTTCTACCAACTAGGAAGGTGAAGTAGGTATTAAAGATATTGAGATGTTTATGGAGGTCTTGCTACCTATGTAGAGTTGGCAACTACTAGATCACAGAAGAAGTTGGGGTGTAATTGCGGACTCAAAATATGGTGGCTGGAGAGGGTTAATTAGGAAGGGAGGAGAGAGATGGGAAAACCTCGGTGTATGGTGTGGTTGAGAGATTTACGAAAGGTTTGTGGTGGGGCAAATCAAGACAAATGGTTGAAAGCATGACGTAAAGTTGGGTTGGGGAAGGTGAAAGCATAAAATTTTGGGAGAATACAGGTGAAAAGTTAGCACATAAATATGACAATTCCGAACAACAACACATAATAATCGAAAGTAGGGAAAATTGATAGGAATATAAGTGGGTGTGCAATTGAGGTGGCATCGTCATTGAATTGAGTGGGAAAGAAAATTACTAAAAAACTTGATGAATGACACGGCTAAGGTAAATTTATTGCTAGGTCACAATGGATGGAAATGGTTAACAAAACAATCAGGTGTCTTTACGGTAAAATTGGCTTACATAGTTATTCATGCATTGAAGTATGAAGTTCTCAAACGAAACACTGCAACTCATATGGGATTTTAAAATCCCACCAAATGTCCCCAGATTGTTGGTAACGGAGATTAGAAAGTAGGAATATAGACCTAGGAGCATACCTAGGAAATGGAACAGTAACCAATATAGGAATAGTGAGAAGACCCTATGTATTGTTTGTAACCAATTAATAAGCACTACTGAGAACCAATAATAACAAGACTCTAAAATGTTTATTTCCAATAATAACAAGGTTAGGCTCAAGAATCAGCACCTTACGGAAGTCCCCTGTTGTGTGATGTGCAACATCCTCCTCAAGAGACTTCTTATAACGAACATGGTAAGCCTTCCTCGTAGCAAGCAATTGTTCAGACGACCTAGCGCAGGCTATTTCCACCAGAACCCGATTGCTTGAACTCCACTTTTTAGCAGCCTCGTTTGCCAAAAATGCATCGCGTTCAGCAGAATCAAGTGTCCAAAGATGAACCAGCCTCTGGTGAGGAGAAAATTCAAAGTGCATATCAGTTTCAAACACACCAATAAAAGAGTCTGTTGAATGGTACAAATACACTTTTCATCACTTTTTACATTATTATTAGAGACCTCCTTTCCTTTAAAGAGAACCCAACATGTGGTAAATGATCCACTGAATAGGTCAAACGATACACGATTATTGAGAAAATTGTGTAATTATCAGAAAAACTATATTCCTGCTCTTACCTCAAAATCGCTGGTGAGTTCTTTGTCCAAGACCTTGAGGAGATCTTCTCCAAAGGTCTGGGCATAAGTTTCTCGAATAACCTTCCTCTGACCAGCATGTCTATGAGCCAAGATGGATATGATCAACCCCTCATTAGTCCCCCAACCTACAATTACATTTGGTAAATTCAAAACTCATCAAAAGTCACATCAAAACAAAACCAATCTATAACCCACAACAAATCACAATCTATAAACGGCATGATTTTGTAATAACTTGGAACAACATGATCATAAAACATGATTTTGAATTAAATAATTTCGACATCAGATTATCATGTATCACTTGAAAAGTCTCGGATTAACTACTCCTATTTAATTAATAAAGTGCAGATCGTTAAAATTGAAAACATGAATTGAAGAATGGAACCTGCGAAGGCTTTTCGGAGCTGCTCACAGTCATCAGCAGCAGAGGGAACAGATTGAGGCACCTTCAACGTGGACATTGTTGTTTCACTTTTTTAAGCACTCTCTGCTCTGTTTTGTAATATGTTGTCGGAATGAAACAACTGAATTATTATTATATGTGTCCAACATGCAATTATGTGGAAGCGCAAATACCTGTTTCTTGACTTCCCTACGCCACATCTTATCCTCATTTCGCGCTTCTCCTTTTCAACTCAAATGCCTTTGGTCAATACAATGCTTCCATTAATGGATGGATGGAGAGTGATGATGAGAAAATGCCAAAATTTTGTGCTGCATGCTGGTCAGAACGTGCCAAATGGGTTGCAAATTTCCAATGTCACACAACTTTCTCTGTCTCAGAATATAGGTCTTAGTTACTAATTAGAAAATGGTTAATGGGTTTGTTTTTTATTAATTGCTTTCTTTTGTTGACTTATTTAAATTGTATATAAATATAAGATTATTTATTCTTTGATTTTTGGGTTAGGGATATTTCTGATAGCAAAAAATAATTCTCTTTTAGACTCAGAATATATAATTCTCAATTTCTGAATTTTTTGGGAAAAGTTATCTTTCTATCTTAATTCTGAACATTCGCTTTCTCTTATGAGATGTCCGATTCCAATTTCAACTCTTCTTCAATCATGCAATTCTAAAATATTTACTAAATGATTTTCAGAAATTACTTTGCTTTTTTATCTCACTAACATTTGTTTTTATTTTAAAATTTTTAACCTTTAGACGATAAAAATTATAAAATATATGAAAATTATTACAATGAGAGATTTAAACCTATTTTTTCATGAAAGAGTTTATCAAAAAACATAATCAAATTTTATTAGTTTAAATTATTAAAAACTATGAAAAAAGTTTATATGAGTAACGCAACATTCAACGAACATAATATTAGGTTAAACATCAATTTACACGTTAACTAAAATTCTTAGTAATAATATTTTTAAGGTTATTCTTAGTAATAAAATCCTGTTTTAGATTATGTTTTTGCAGGTTGATTTATGAAGAAAGGTTTCTAAAGCTGAGATCTAGTGCACACAAGCCTGTGGAGTGTTTTGAAGTGTTAAGGCCTCATGGCTTTCGTGTTCTGTTTCCGAGAACCAGTGCTTGATGGTGGGAGAAAATTTTTGTAATTTATTAATATTTTTTAAGATCTAGGTATATCCCATTAAGATAGATTAATAATATTTTTTATTCTTGTTAGTTATTATGTTATGCATTATGATTACCATAATACATACAAATATTAAGAAATTTTTTTGGGTAAAATTGATATGGTTTTTTACTTCAATAAATTATATTAACTATAGTTTTTATTTGTAATAATAACTATATAAATGAAATCACAAAATATAAAAATAAATTTATAAATTTTATAAATTTAATTCACTTGTTAAGTTGGGTGGTAATTAGGTGGAGAATGTTAAAAAATAATATCAAAGGCTACGTATAGATAATAATTAATATGAAGAGTAAGTTAAGGTCAAAGAGGAAGTACAAAACCAATTTATGGCAAGATTTAGTGTGGGTAATGTTAAAGTTAGGCTACATAACATACATTTTCTTAAAAATACTGAACCCGAGCACTTATACTAAAGAAATAACTGAGAAAAAAAGTAAAGGTATGGGACTCTAATGGGTTGAAAAATCTAGTATTGAACGATTTTAACTTTAACATCTTAAAGTAGTCTTGGGAAACCTAGAGTGGTGAGGAAGTTATCTTAGTAGGAAGCATTTGAAAGATAGTCTAAAAAAAGCCTTGCATAGAGGCTGAAAAAAGTTTGATCATGTCATAGATCCAAAACAATCAAGCCGTAAGAAAATTAAATGTATATCATTTTTAAAGTTAATTTTGAAAAGACTAACGATAGAATGATACAATCAACTGGGAATTTCTATTTTACATTATGGAAAGTATGGGGTGAACTTTAAAGGGACAAAATGGATAATGGGGTGTCTAGAATAATCATCCGCATCTATTCTAGTAAATGGCAGCCCAACACTAAAATTAAGGGACTTAGACAAGGGGACATAGAGAGGAAAGGCGTGTTAGATAAATTGAAATTAGGGAAAGATAAAATTGGTATTAATCGTATTGCTCTTCGCAGATGACATCATATTTATGTTAAAAGTGTAGCCACTACTAAGGTTATTTTGAGGTGTTTTGATATGACATAAGGCTTGAAAGTTAATTTGTATAAAAGCAAACTAGAAGGGATTGGGATGGACTCATTATCATTACATAGATTTTCCACAATACAGAGTTATAGCATCATGAACATACCATTTACATATCTAGAGTCCATATAGGAGGAAATCGTTTTAGAAAGGATTTTTGGAAGGACATGATAACAAAAAAAAAGAAAAGAAATTATCAAGGCGGAAAGGTAAATTCATATCTATGATAGGAGTTAGCTTTATAAAATCTATTATATTTGCAATGGATTTGTTTCTTATGTCAATCTTTAGAATGCCTACATGAATGCCTATTTATAAAGGATTTAACATACTGCAATCAGGCACTCTTAGGTTTATAATATCTTATTTTTGTGAAAATGTGTGTAGAATCATTTATAATAAACTATCTAACTATAACACATTACGCCTCTTATACGGGTTTTGAAGGATCTTCTTCGAAATATTTATTGTTGGGTCTTTGATCTCGGTCTTCGACTTTTAATTGAGAGGCGAAGTATGTTGGTATTCTATCGAGCATTCGGTACTGATCTTAGTGAGGTCTTGGCTCTTAGCCTTATTCTGATGATTCAATCTTAGCTTTCAGTGGAGGCCTTAACACTTGAGTACACTTGAGCAACAAAATTCGATCATTTATTGATGTGGTGGAGGTCTGAGCTCTTACTCACAAGGAAATATTGATCTTCTATCAATGTCACGATGCTTTTTATATTCTTAGGAATCTTATATTATTGTCTTTTTCTTTAGCCCATAACTAGTCGATCTTTGGGTCCCGACCAAATTGGAAAGTCGGTCTTGTTATAAAAGGATGATGGGGTTGTTGTGTTAACCTTCTATCCAAATATGGACTTTTACTTATGATGTGGAGTTGGCAAGTCAATTTTCTACGGAGGAATACTGTAAAAGGTTTTTCGATACTCAAATTAATATTCAGTGATAGGAGACTTTGAGAGCTTATTAACATTGTATCTTTCATCGTGTACTCATATCTATAAACAACCACATACTTTGTTAGTAATGTATCCGGATTATTATAATTTTCTAGATTAATTCTAACAATACAAGTAAATCGATTATAATATTAATAAATATGACATAGAAAAATTACATTATCTTATGTTACAGAAGAATCTACCTGTTATTATTTCTTATATGGGAGAGAGATATAAATAGAGATAAAAATCCTAAACAAAAGGTCAAAGAAGTAAATTCGGATCAAACATCACAACCTCCACCTTCTTGCGAATCTCATCATTCTTCACAATGGTATGCTTGAGCACAACATCCTTGAATTTCAAATAGCCAACTCATCAAAAGTGACATCTCTTGAAATAAGAAATTTAGAAGATGCTGGACACACTAGTAGAAAAATACCCTTCGTCGTCGGTTCTGAAAGGCTTTTTTCGTCGGTTTTCGACCCGACGTTGACCCAGGAGATGTTGAATCAGACGTCGGTTTAACAACCGACGTGGTGATTGGACTCACTACGTCGGTTAAGACAAGTAAACCGACGTGGTGATTAACATAATAAGTTATTTCAGAAGAAGCACCATGTCGGTTTTATTCCAAAACCGACGTGGTAAAGAGAACGCCTACGTCGGTTAGGTGCCCAAAAACGACGTAGGTGTTATCAAGTTCCTTATCTACGGCCGTACGGGCTGGATTGGTGGCATCCTTGGCACCCTCTGCCAGGCCCAAGGCATCCCCTTTCAGTGCGCCTCCAGCCGTCTCGAGGACCGGGCCTCCCTCGAAAAGGACATAGCCCAGGTCAAGCCCACCCACGTATTCAACGCCGCTAGAGTCACGGGCCGGCCCAACGTCGACTGGTGCGAGTCCCACAAGGTGGAGACCATCCGAACCAACGTTGTCGGAACCCTCACTCTCGCCGATGTCTGCCGCGACCACGGCCTCCTCCTCCTCAACTACGCCACCGGTTGCATCTTCGAGTACGATTCCGCTCATCCTCTCGGATCCGGAATCAGCTTCAAAGAAGAGGACACTCCCAATTTCATCGGTTCCTTCTACTCTAAGACCAAGGCCATGGTTAAAGTCTAAAATTTTTCACACAGATCAATTTATATAATATTTCTAGATCTGGTTTTTACTATTGATTGCCTTACCTGGTTTCGGCAGGTAGAGGATTTGCTTAAGAACTACGATAATGTGTGTACCTTGCGAGTGAGGATGCCTATCTCGTCCAATTTATCGAATCGGCGCAATTTCATCACGAAGATCACTCGATACGAGAAGGTTGTGGACATTCCAAATTCCATGACTATATTGGATGAACTTCTTCCAATCTCCATTGAGGTGGCGAAGAGGAATCTAACTGGGATCTGGAACTTCACGAACCCTGGAGTGGTTAGCCACAATGAAATTCTGGAGATGTACAAAGAGTACGTTGACGCAACTTCACCTGGAAGAACTTCACTATGGAGGAACAGAGTGTGTGTGTGTGGTGTGTTCCCTAATTTTAAATTTTTTCCCTAATTTTTTCCAATTTGCCATACAGCATGCACTACGTCAGTTTTGAGGCCGTAACCGATATAGTGGACAACAATCCCACGTCGGTTTTGGCCTCTTAACCGACGTGGGATTCACGCGTCTCCTGAAACTTTTAAAAATTTGAATTTTTCTTTTTTATAAATAGGTCAATGACGGTTGTTTGTGCCAACCGACGTGGGATTGTTCATTTATTTACAAAAATACCACTGCGTCTCTGACTACATCGTTTGCCTGTTTAACCGTCATAAAAAAGAGACGTTAAAGCCTATTTTTCTACTAGTGACACCACACCTTGTACCCCTTCACATTCATGGGATACCTAACAAAAACACCCTTCTTTGCTCTTGCTTCCAACTTTCTTTCATTTACATGAACATAAGCGGGACAACCAAACACCCTCAAGTTTGAATAATCTGCCGGCTTACCCGATCATACTTCTTCTGGTGTTTTGCACTCTATGGAAGTGTTGGGAGATCGATTCACTAGATAACATCCCATGCTAATTGCTTTCGCCCAAAACTTCTTACCAAGACCCACATTGGAAAGCATGCAACGAGCCTTTTCAAGCAACGTACGATTCATTCTTTCTGCAACTCCATTTTGTTGTGGAGTATTAACCACTGTTTTGTGCCTAGCAATTCCTTCGGCTTTACAAAACTCATCAAATTGGTGGTTACAAAATTCTAAACCATTATCGGTCCTCAACCTTTT
>Ga0099824_1008717_pt1 | contig 12836 bp, 6 predicted proteins | sample SiratrowhiteBW_FD_76837 | JGI IMG/M metagenome (GOLD analysis project Ga0099824, IMG submission 76837) | Root nodule microbial communities of legume samples collected from California, USA - Siratro white BW | ecosystem: Host-associated > Plants > Roots > Nodule | place: USA: California... | reverse complement strand
TATAGACCTAGTTTAGATCATTCATCTATTTGTATATGTATCTTAATCATTTGCTTGCATTGTTTTCCTTCAAAATCAAGTAAAAAGTGAATTTCGAAAATAGTTTCTATAGTAAAGCAACTGTACAACAAAAATAACCACATGTTGATTTTGAAAAACAACATGTTGTTTTCACTTAACAAATTTGACATGTGATTTAAAAATAGTCATGGAACACTTTTCTTATTATGTTTTTTATTTTCTAAGCTTTGAAATACTTTCAGAAGAACTACTTGAGATATTTCTGGAGAAAACACCTTCATGTAAGAGAGATTGATCAAGATTTGAAAAAGTTTACTTTGGTTTCTCACTTTTGAAAGAAGTTTTGCATGCACTTAGTTAGAAACATTATGGCAGATGTTCTCTTGCAGAGATAAGTGTTTTTCTTCCACGTATTGACTGCTTTTTGCTACTGTAATGTTGTTTTAAGGTTTATAATTCGTTTACATATCAATTATTGGTTGTATAGTGCTTAAATAGGGTTTTTAAGCATTGTGTGTATTGTAATCTTGTAAGATTTCGTTTTGGTTATATTGTTTGCATCAAACACAATAGTAGAGTTTTGCATATTTCTGCATATTACACTAGGGTTATGCATCTTATGTGGTGGGGTGCTGCATAAGGAGTAGAGACAATCTTGTAGAGTTCAAGATTGATTTTGAGTGCGTTTGTGTATGTAAATTTGTAAATTTAGTGGAAATTTTTGCATTGTTATACAAAGGACTAAAAGTAGCTATTGTGGAAGAGTGAACCAAGATAAAAATATTTGTGTGATTCTCTCTTTCATTGCCCCTCTCAATTCACGAACTCTTTTAGTATATTTTTAATTTTACTGATATAAACAATCTATTAAAATTGAAAACAACTTGTTGTTTTTCGAGGCAGATTCATTTTCTTCTATGACAACGATTTTAATCTGTTAAAATTATGGGTTTCTCATGCGAGTCTTGGTTTCTTGATTGATTAACCTTGCGTTTCTGAACCCATTTAAGTTGTTTTCATTTAACAACATCACTACTGGTTTTGTTATCTTAATCTTATCATATTAAATCTGTTTTGGTGAGGCGTGCTACTGTTTTGATAAATATTTGAACTGATTTTTGTCTTAAAGTTTTTCTGTATTAACTCAGTACTACTTTTCAAATCAGTTTGGCTATTATAATTGGCTTATCTCTTGATTTATCCATTGTTGTACTTTTTGAAAATTTTGTATAATATTTTTGTGGTGGTTTTCATCAATCTTTTGGCCTTTATAATAGTCAATCTGGATATTTGCAGAATTGCTTACTGCTGAAGAGATGTGTTTGGCTAGTTTTGTTTAGAAAATTACTTGAAAGATTCTATTATATGCAATCATACATATATAGCTTACAATACGTTGTATTTTCACTTTTTTTCATTGACAATTGTTTTAAGACTTTGAGAAGTACATTCCCTCTCTGTTCATATTAACCTTGTACAATTGTTTCATATACTTTTCCTAATCTGTCAGATGTGGTTTTTTTAAATACTATCACTGTTTAATAATTTAATAAGTTGTTTTTGCATTTCAAAAAGTTGTTTGACTGGTTGTGAACATTTGAAGATATTTTTAACTTGTTTTGTAATATAACTAGCTTTTTTTTCAGTTTAACTAGTTGTTTTTGCAATTTAACCTGTTATTTCGTGCGTAATCAAAATTTAATAGAAATATTCATTCATACTTTCTAACTTTTCAAAAAGAATTAATAGTTTAATTTGTTGGGTAATCTGAGGGGACAAAATTGGGCAGATCTTACAAGAATGAAAACTGAGCCAAACCCATACAAAGAAATGACACCATCTTTAACCCAAAACCTTAAGGCATTGGGTATTCTTTTTTATATGTTACTCAACTTTCTTTCTCATTCATGGGACTTAGAATCACTTGGATACCTAACAAATCTCCCCCTCAAGTGAGAGTCCCTTTCACATTGGTACACTCCCCCTCGAGCGGAAGCATTTTCAAATTCTCCGAAACCCACGTCAGGAAGACTTTTGATACAAGGTCAAACTGTACTCGCCCAAGCCGCAAATCATCTGCTCTGATACCACTTGTTGGGAAAATTCGAGGGAGAAATACCGGGGAGATCTCAAAGAATGAGAACTTAGCCAAACCATATAAGGAAATGACACCACCTTTAACCCAAAACCTTAAGGCATTGGGTTTGTGGGTCTTCTTTCTTATATGTTGTTCAACTTTCTCATTCCTACTCAATGTGAGACTTAGACTCACACTTGGATACCTAACAAATCTCCCCCTCAAGTAAGAGTCCCTTCCACATTGGTACACTCCCCCTCTAGCGGAAACATTTTCAAATACGAGTACCTTAATCACAAACGATCCTCACTTGTACCGTTATTTACACACTTAAACGGGACACACTTTCCTGAAACTTCCATCAGGAAGACTTTCGATACAGGGATACATACTTAAACAGGACACGCTTGCCTGAAACCTCCACGAATGAAAACTAAGCCAAACTCACAAAAGAGAATGACACCACCTTCAACCCAAAACTTTAAGGCATTGGGTTTGTGGGTCTTCTTTCTTATACGTTGCTCAACTTTCTCATTCATACTCAATATGAGACTTAAACTCACACTTAGATACCTAACATAATTCACTTCTTCTTTAACTTTAGCCAGTATATTTTTCAACAACTATTACTTCACTTCTTTTTTTTTTTACTTTGTGTATTTTTCTTATTATTTATATTTTTATAAACTACTTATTTATAAATATATAAAAGTTATTTATATTATTAATTAAAATGTTATGATTTATATTTTTTTTATTTACAAGAGTACTATTTTTAAAAATAATATTTAAGGATTTAATTATTTTTAAGAATATCAGTTATGTTTCAAGGATACATTTTGAATAATTTTCTTAATTTAAATTTCGGTTAATTATGTAATCGTAATAATTATTCATACAGGTAATGAACGTTATACATATTATAACATTTTATTTTCTTTCAACGGTAAGTTAATTTAGATTCTACTAAGATATATTTTAATTTTATTTTTCTTTTAATTTACATGAGAATATATACACACACATATTTCAATTAATTTTAAATCAATAAATTTTGAGAAATTACATCAAGAATTTTAATTAATGGTATAAATAAATTTAACTATGTATTGATAACAATTTAAATATTATTTTCCATTATTGTATGTTTTAAAATATTATCTACACTTTACCATTATTTTAAAAAGAAAACATAATTTAAAATATTTATCATAACTTATTTAATTTTGATTTATTCTTTTAAATTACATGGACAAAATTCACTATATTAAAATAATCAATCCAAACACAAACTAAAAAAAAGAAAAAAATAAAAATTTAGCACTTAAAAGATAAACGAGTACATCTTAAAAATCATAAATACCTAAAAATTATTATTTTTTAAATAACACTATCATAATTTAAAAATATAAATCATAAAAATTAAATTAATTGCATAAAAAAATTTATTTTATATATTATAAATAATTGGTTTATACAAATACAAATAATACAAAATACAAAAAATAAATATAAAACAATTAAATCTTAGAATTAAAATTAAAAAATGAATTCATTATTGAAGTGACTTCAATGTAAATGAAAAAGATAAAAGTCTTTTTTTGGGTGATGACTTTTTCGTTAAACTAATGAAAACTTAAATATATTTTTTTTAAATTTTACCTAAATCGATATATTGATAATAGAATTTCACAATTTTAATGTAAAATTACACTTAAATAATATATATATATATATATTAATATTTCTTGTTCATATTTTTATTAAATTAATTTAATAGAGAGTTATAGAAAACTTTAATTTGATATAAATTAAGACAATAGTATAATTACAACAACAATGTTTTAAAATAAGATTTGTTAAAATGTATAATAAAGTAGGATATAATTCAAATATAAAAATAATAATATTTAAATTTTAAAAAATATAATTGTTAAAACAATAATTGTTGTAACTTAAAGTATTAGTAATAAATTGATGACACCGTATCATGATACCTCGCCAAAACCGTTGTTAGTTCTTGAGGGACAATGTTATTTAAAATTTGGGTAATTATATAATAATAGTGATTTTAGAAATGTTGTCATAGTTGACATGTGATGACATTTTAAACGTGTTTTCTCATCTCGCTCTCATCTCTTTTTTATTGTTATAATTTCTCCGTTTTTTTTATTTTCTTTTGTCGTCGTTGTCAATACTGTTATCGGTAGTTATTAGCATTACTCTCTATCGTTATCGTCATTGATTGTGCGCATCGCTCTGTCGTCGTAAACAATGTTGTTGCACGACGTTGGTATTTTACCATATTACCACTTCATCCACGCTGCTGTTGTTCTCATAATGTTGCTACTATTACCACATGAAAATTTAAGTTGGTTTCTCTTTTTGCTCTTAATTCCTCTCATATTGTTGCAGCTATTGTCACCAACTTGAAAATCTAAGTTGGTTTCTTTTTTTACTCTTAATTTTTTTTATTTCTTTTTAAGTAGTTATGCATTGATTGATTGTTTTTAATATTATGCTCGATTTTTTAAACTATATTTTGACTGTATTGTAATTATTTTATTAATCAATTCTGTGAATGCATTAGTATTAAGCTTGATGGTATCTGACCTCCAACAAATTATATTGTTTTATTTTTGAGAAGTTCATATTTTAGGCTTTGTGTCACCAAAATTTTAGGAAAATGCGTAAACTTAGTTCAATTTTATTTAACACTGAAATTAAATTATTGCAATGATAGATTAGATAATAATATTGTGTGTTGGTAAATGGAAATTAAATTATTGCAATGATAGATTAGATAATAATATTGTCTGTTGGTAAATGGAAATTAAATTATTGCAATGATAGATTAGATAATAATATTGTCTGTTGGTAAACGGAGGAGGAAAAAATCGGGAAGATTTCATAGTAATGTGAAATAAGTCAAACCTACTCAAGGAATTGACACTGCCTTCAATTCAAAATCTTAAGATAATGAGTTTGTGAGTCTTCTTTCTTAGATGTTGCTCAACTTTTTCACTTTTATTTTATGTGAGACTTATACTCATGATTGGATTCCTAACAATCTCTCTCTCGAATGAGAGTCTCATCTACACTAGTACATCTCCCTCAAGCAGAAGCATTTTTAAACACGAACATCTCACAAACAATCGTTACTTATACTGTCATTCATATAATGGGACACGCTTGCCTGAAACCTCCATTAGAAAGACTTTCAATATAGGAATCAAACTATACTCGTCTAAGTCGGTCACCGCGACGAACCATCAGCTTTGATACCACTTGTTAAGTAAATCAAGGAGAAAAATTGTTGGAGTTGATGGAGATGCCCTTGACTTGAAGATTTGATGAAGAAATACTTAAAGCATTGGAAGATTTAAAGGAATATTGCTTTGGTGCCTTGGTTGGGGTAGAATAGAGTGTCTTAGGTATAGTTTGCATTTGTTTCACTTCATTCCATCATTTGCATGCAAAGAACTCCAATTTTCTCAAGTAATAAAGCATTTTCGAAAACCATTTTATGAGAAGAAGTGCTGCAGAACAAAAACAATCAACTATTTTTGAAAAAACAGTTAGTTGTTTTTGTACTAAAGGAAAAACAGTTGATTGTTTTTCAAAAACAATCGATTATTTTTACTTAACACTGCAGGTTTCTCTATATAAACTGAGTGCAATGCATTTTTTAGCATGAAAATCATTTTCTAAACATCACTTGAGAGTTCTTTTGGAGATTACATTCAAGATTGGAGAGGTTGATCAAGATTGGATCAAGATCACCCTTGATTCTCCTTCTTGAGTGGGATTTTGCTTGCATTTGATTGGGAGAGCATCCAACAGTTGTTCTCTTCATATATAAGTGACTCTTTATATATTGAGATAGGTTTTTGGTTGTTGTGTTGTGATATTGAGTATTGTAGTTTGAAAATCATATGTTCTTTGGTAGAATTATACTTGAATATTGTTTGAGTATAGTTTGTGGTGAAATTTTTTGTAATTTCATTTGTGTGTTGTAAGTTTGCATAATACACTGCAGTAGGGTATTGCAATTGTAGTAGGGTGCTTCATCTTATGTGGTAGGGTTTTGCATAAGGGTAGAATCAATCTTGTAGGGTTCAAGATTGAATCTTGGTTGTGTATTTGTATGTAAACTTGTTGATTTTAGTGAAATCTTTGCATAGTTGTGCAAATGACTGAATGTAGCTCATGAGAAAGAGTGAACCAATATATAAATCCTTATGTGATTCATTCTCCCTTGTCGCATTTTCATTCGCGAGCCATTTTAACACAATTTCTATTTTACTGGTATAAATAGCTTGTCAAAATTGTAAAACAGTTGATTGTCTTTCTGAACAACAACTAAAACACAACTTTGGTAGGAAAAATAGTTAATTAATCGAGATTTTAATCAACTGTTTTTTTTTTCTTCTGAAAAGTCTATATAATTGATCTTGAATAAGTTTCTTGATAATCAAATCATTTCTAGCAGTTACATCATCTTGTAACAATCTAAGAACTCTTGATATATTCATAGTTGGGCAAATCTTTAATTAAAAATAGGTTTTGATCTTTGTTGTGAAAATTGTGTTCATTGTTGTTATATTTTAATAAACTGGTTTTCTAGAAATATATTTTGTACAATCCAATTACAATTAATCTTGGTTTAAAATAGTTTAGATATTCATATTCTAATTTGGCATATTGAAATACTTGATAATTAGTTATGTTTTTTGACAGCACTATTGCATAAATCATTTATATAACTTTGCTTTAAATCTTTTAGCCAACTGTTTTCCAGTTTTAGCTAGTTGTTTTTTGTGCAAACTTCTTGATCATTTCATCCTACATGAGCATATGTAGGTATAACTTCTTGATAGTTATTATTTGTGTGATAATCTATTATGACTATACCGTGTACACAAGAATATGTAGGTACAAGTTTTGGAGGATATTTGAGAAGGAACTAAAGATACTTCATGATCATTTTTTTATTTATAAACACACACGTACACAAGCATTTGGTTATGTAAAAACTCTATTTTAAAATACTTAATGTTTGTAAATGCCTTCTTAACATTAACTTAATGGGTACACTTCTTAACATTAACGAGAGCATTAAGGATGGTGTAAATGTTTGTTTGGATTTATTAAAATGAAGCTGGAGAGAACCAAGAGATGTAGGTAAGTTCACATATTTTCTCTCATCATGTTACATTATGTCCAAACAAAAAAGAAAAGTTTCTTCTAATGTCTAAAAGATGTGAAAATACCATAAAGATATTCTTCAAATGTTAACAATATTGTCACCTATGACTATTTGTGGGATCTTACCCAAAAATATTAGACATACCATAAATCACTTGCTTTCATTCTTTTCTTTGATTTGTAGTAAAGCTATGAACCTTCTAAAGTTGGATGAAAATGAAGATGAGATTTTTATCATCTTGTATCAATTAAAGATGTTTCCCTTAGTCCTTTTTTGACATCATGGTGTATTTACTTGTTCATCTTGTAAGCGAACTCAGACTATGTGGACCAAATATACTTAAGATGGATGTATCTTGTTAAACGTTACATAGAGTAGACAAAGAATTAATATAGTCCAAAAGTTCCCATGATTGAAAAATACATTATAGAAGTCCAAAAGTTCCCATGATTGAAAAATACATTATAGAAGAAAGTATTGAATTTTATTTGAAGCACATGCAAAAAATAAATCCTATAGGACTTCCTTCCAAATCTTGCATATCAGGCAATCCATAAAGTGCTTACTAGATGTACCTATTGTAACTAAATCTCATTTAAAACTGTTGCAAACACATTTATATATATATATATTAAATAACATAAATGAGGTCATAACTTATTTATCTAGCCACAAGGTCATTGTGATTGTGAATGAGAAAAACCAAGACAACAGTAGAAATGAGTATTGATGGATATAACAAGACTTTCATGGCTTAATTAATGCTAAGATATTGAAAGATTTTAACAATATTTGAAAGATTAATATAGTTCATAAATGGATTCGAGTTTGATGTCATATGAAGTACCGATTATTACATAAATAATTATTCATTCTATACAAAGTATTTAAATAAAAAAAGTAGTATAAAAAATATCTTAAAGTTATAATTATTCATTCTATACAAAGTATTTAAATAAAAAAGTACTATAAAAAATATCTTAAAGTTGAGTCGCTATAATTCTCAACTTCAAAATATCAAAATCTTGTAGTTGAATCAATGTCATACTATGATTTAATTAAAAAGATTTAAGAGGTTGATTATAATAAGTTTTTGTTTTTGTTTTCAAGTTCAAGTGGGTTGACAATAAGAATAGTATGAAAATCAACAAATTAAATTGGTTATACTTAATTATAGCATAATATTTTTGTCATACATAATACCTAAAACAAAAGTTTTACACAAAATTATTGTTATAGGATGTATATCCGATTTGAGGTGTTGTTGAAATTAGTTTTCAACAACAATTTTAAAGTCATCAATAAAATGAGTTTTTAACCATCGTTTAAAATTTCTATTTTTAGTGGTAAGATTTAATTTAAAATAATAACATACTTCTAAAAACAATAATTTTAATTTTATAAAAATACTTTAAAATATTAAAAATCCAATTTATCATTTGTTGTGAAAATAACTATACAATAAAAAATTAAAAAAGAATATAAAAAGTGAATTAATAGAAATAAAGAAAACCAAATTTTACCCTCTAAATTTGGTACTGAATATATATACAAATCTATTTAAATATATGTATAACTTAACTAACTAAATCAAATTCAAACAAACTTTTAATTCACAAAACAAGCTTAAAATTCATCTTCAAAATGTTCAATTTCACTCAAATTTTTTACATGTCTGTGTCATATTGTATTAATTTTAAACAAATAAAATTATTATATTAATATGGGAAAGTAAAGTAATCTAGATTGGATTTAATCAGTTTGTTTTGTTAAAAATAAATACAAAGTATCAATGAATTTTAATTGTTAACATGTAACACATATAACATACTTATATATATATATATACGTAATTTAATCTGAAAGTAACAAAAAGGTCCCGTAGCTCAGTTGGTTAGAGCGTTGGTCTTATGAGCCGAAGGTCGCGGGTTCGAGCCCCGCCGGGACCATTGTTTTTATTAAAAATTATTATTATTATTTTCTTTTTGGTTTTATAATTTTTTTCAAATACTTTGAACAATCACATCATTTTTTTTAACACGTTTCAACAAACTACTTCATGTAGAAAAAAATTACAAAATCACGGGTAAAAGATCCTTTGCAATGAATAATTTCCTCAACGACTCCGTTACAAAATCAAGGAAATGAACGTGAAATTCCATCGAGAAACCTAACCCTTCCCAACGAAACGGTAAACAACAACGCCAACCCTAGATCCATCACAAGGAGAATCACTATGCAAAACGTCAACATGGAAGTGCTTCTTCGCCTTCCGAAAAAACGTCGATTCCTTCTTCCACCTTCTCATGTGGGCCATCACAAACACCATCTTCACCTTCCCCTCTCTCTCCGCACCCTTACTTAGCATCATCAAACGCAGCGTTTCGAGCAGAGGATCGTAAAGGTGATCGTGATACACTACATCCGACGCTAGAATAAGATCGAACTCCCGCCCGATCGCTTCCACGTCATCAGCGTGGCCCCACCTCAGAGGCGCAACGGTTAATTCCCCGCCCCTGGGCCCCACCACCCCCGCGTTCGCATCCGCATTGAATTTCAGATTGGGAACCACGTGAGGGAGGTCCGTCAGGGTCGCGTGGGCGCCGAGAGTTGCGGCGGCGACAATTCCCACGATGCCGGTGCCGGAGCCGAGCTCGAGGATCCTGAGGCGGCCGTCGAGCGCGGCGGAGAGAGGGCTGGAGGAAGGGTCGGCGCGGTGGCGATCGAGGAGGGAGACGAGGGAGGTGGCGGCGGGCCAGAGCTGGAAGGAGAGGCCCTCGGAAGGTAGCTGGCGAATGGTGAGCGTTGCTTGAATCGAAGGGAGAGAATGGTTCTGGAGCAGGTGGTGATTGGGTGCAGCCTCGTGTAGGGTAGTGGAGGTTCCGTGTTTGACGTCATCGTTTAGGAGGAGCATTGTGAAAGGGTTTATTATCTCGTCTTCCTCGTTTTCTTGAGCGGCCATTCTTTTCGGGTCGAGCCGTTGAGGTTTTTGACTTTCGGATTGCGCCGTCGCCAGACGACGACGTTAGGGCATGTTTTGCCTCTACATTTCTGTATTTATATTCAAAGGGAATTCCTCTTATTTTACTCTTCTGTCCCTCTCTTTCCTTCTTTTAGATTTAATACCTTATTTTAGCTTAATTTTTTATTAACAAATATAGTGATAATTAAAGAATAATCTCTTGATATAGTATTTTGCAATACTCACCAAATAATGAATAAGTTTTCTAGTTAAAAATATTTACATAACTTAAATCTATGTGTATGCTGTTTATAAAGCTAATTATGATTCTTTTCATTTCCTTTTAAAATTATCTTTATGGATGATCATGACAAGGTAAGTATATTTTTTTAGAAAATCAATTTGTTCGTGCATCTCAAATAATAGATCATACATTCTTTTATATTATAGATTGTATTCTGATTAATTTGTCTAACAGATCGCTTTAATAATAAGTTTTCTCGTAATTTTTTTTTTATATTTTCTTTTACCAATTTTATCTTTGAATTTATAAGATACTGGGAATTTTGCAGACAGGTAGAGATGTCACCGCTAAAGTGGAAATTATTACAAAATTTGTTTAATTATGATTACTTAAAAGAAATACTGTCGCAGAGTATCTAAACTGTATGACGGTTTTTCTGTGTAAGAGTTCAATAATATGTGATATTTTATAGAGATTAAATTTTGATTTTTTTTTAAATTGTAAAACTTTAGAGATAAAAATATGATAGTTAAATATTTATTTATTTATTAAAAGATATAAATTTTTGGTGAAATTATTCATTATATTAATAGTTTACTTTATATATGTTATTAACGTAAAAGAATTATATATTTATTCAACAAAACTTTATATTGTCATCTCATTAGTAAATATGACAAAATGAGAAAATTTTAACATTTATTGATAAATGTATTTACAAAAATATTTATGCTAACAGTGTACATAATTTTTGTTCATAATTATTCTTAAATAATTTTAAAATGTCATACTAATTTTTTTTCGAACATATAGTAAAAAAATATTTCAAACTATCGCCTATTTAAAGTTCATCAATGATAATGATTTCAAATATCATATTTCATTCAAAATTAGAAACTTTTTATTTTCCCTAAGACCATATTTTCATATTTTATAAAATTCTTGGAATATTATTATTATTATTATTATTATTATTATTATTATTATTATTATTATTTATAGTATTTTCAATTATTTTCCATTTCAAAGAAAGTTTAAGATCTGAATGTATAAGCAATACAAAAAGCTTAATAATAACATTGAAAAGTATTAGAGGGCTAGAATTAAGTAATAATTATATCAAAGAAAAAGGCAATTGGTCATTGAATTTGACATTTAATTTAAGTTTTTTAATAAAAGCCATTTATTTTATTAATATTTATTATTCAAGATTTTATACAGTCAACTAATTAAAATTAATTTTTATACAAATTTTAAAATTTTATGATCAAATTCAACAAATTTAAGCAGTTTTATTTATTAAGAGATTGACAAATCGTAATAGAAAAAAAAAAAACCTTTGCAGATCTCATATTTTTTCGGTCATAATTACTTTTTTTTTTATTTGTGTGCACCTTAGACGCACACGCTGTAGTCCTAATACGCTGGCAGTGGCGTGGGCTTAATCGATGCAACCAAATTATTACCATTGACAAATTCGATACACGGTGCGTTTAAGAATTCCGTTCTTCTTCACAGTTCGCAGTAAGACCAAGGAAAACACTCACCGTCGTCGATTGTTCGATCGGAGACTGAGCTGGTACGTTCCATTCACACTCCTATTCAATTTCAAGTTTCTTTTCTATTTCACTGTCTCTCAATCTTTCTCGAAATCTCGTTTGTTTAATTGATCGTAAGATTTCTTCACTTTCATATATCGTTGATACATTTTCGTGTGCTATATAAGAAGTTGAATTTGAGTTATGATAAGAAAAGGAGCTCCATTATTATGTATATACTTAAATTGGTTCAGAAAGAAGCAAAATGATAAAAGCAGTGCTGGTGATGAACACGCAGGGGAAGCCTCGTCTCGCCAAATTCTACCAATTTCAGGTCCCTCCTCTCTCTCTTCAAACCCTTGGTGTTAGCATTTCCATTTATCGTTTAATGGATGCAATTTTCACACTTTTTTTTTTCTTTTTGTGCTGGATCAGCCCGTGGAGCAGCAGCAGGAAGCTATTCGCAATGTATTTTCAGGTTTCTCTCTCCCTCGCTGTTTAATTTTCTTTTCAATTTTGCTTTCTGTTTTGTCAATGTTGTTTCTTTTGCAGTATTATGCAGTAGACCTGAACATGTCAGCAATTTTGTGGATGCTGAGTCCTTCTTTGGCCCGGTACTTCTCTACTTCCTATATATTTGATTTGTCAGAGTTTCATGATTGGTTTATTTTAATTGTCATTAATCAGGCGTTGGAAAAAAAAAAAAAAAATAGGGGTTGGGGTGTTTGTTGGGGGGGGTTGGGGGGGAATGAACGAATAAAAAATTTTTTTTGTTTTTTTTTTGG
>Ga0099824_1008715_pt1 | contig 12839 bp, 10 predicted proteins | sample SiratrowhiteBW_FD_76837 | JGI IMG/M metagenome (GOLD analysis project Ga0099824, IMG submission 76837) | Root nodule microbial communities of legume samples collected from California, USA - Siratro white BW | ecosystem: Host-associated > Plants > Roots > Nodule | place: USA: California... | reverse complement strand
CATCTGGCTCTAACTGGAATGGGTCTTAGAGGAAGCATCCATGCAGAAATAGCCACACTCACAAACCTTACCTCTCTTCTCTTGTCTCATAATCGTCTCCGAGGTAAGTTCTTGCAATTCTCTCAGTGGAAGAATCTTACCCATCTCTTTCATGTTTTCACTCATCTTTTCTTGCTTTGACCTAAATGCAGATTCAATACCACTACAATTGGGTAACTTGACACAATTGCAGTGGTTAGATCTCTCTAATAATTCGCTATCAGGTTCAATCCCGACTACTTTTGGTCAATTGGTGAATTTGAAACATCTTCATCTATATTCAAACAAACTTGAAGGTAACATATAATTATATCTTTCACGTAATTTATACACGAATTTCGTGAATAACAAAATTTAACTATTTCTTTGTTGTTATGATTCAATTATAGGTTCAATACCACAACAACTTGGTAACTTGACACAATTGCGACAGTTATCTCTATATGATAATTGTTTAGTGGGTTCAATCCCATCCATCCTATGTCATTTGAAGAATTTAAACACTCTTTATCTGGATTCAAACAAACTTGAAGGTAACATACAATTATATCTCTTACATAATTTAGTAATCTATTTGTTGTCAATAGGAGAATTTAGTACCTCTTTCTTGCTATGATCTAATTGCAGGTTCATTACCACCACAACTTGGTAACTTGACACAATTGCAATGGTTAACTTTAGAAGATAATTCTCTAGTGGGTTCAATCCCATCTACACTGGGTTATTTGAAGAAATTGGAAATTCTCAATCTTCATTCAAACAAACTTGAAGGTAACATACAATTATATCTCTTTTGTAATTTACTCATCCGTTTATTACCAAGAGAAGAATCTAGCTATTCTTTTTTGCTCTGCCCAATTGCAGGTTCAATACCATCACAACTTAGTAACTTGACAGAATTGCAGTGGCTGCATCTCTCTAATAATTCCCTAATGGGTTCAATCCCGACTACTTTTGGTCAATTCGTCAATTTGGAAGTTTTTCGTCTTGATTCAAACAAAGTTGAAGGTAACTTACAATTATATCTCTCACGTAATTTACTCGTATGTTTGTTGTTAATAAGTGAATCTAGTTATCTCTTTGTTTCTATGATCCAACTGCAGGCATAATACCACAACAACTTGGTAACTTGACACAATTGAAGTGGTTAGATCTCTCTCAAAATTTTCTAAAAGGTTCAATCCCAACTACTTTTGGTCAATTGCAGAATTTGAAAGCTCTTTATCATTATTCAAACAAACTTAAAGGTAACAAATCATTATATCTCTCACGTAACTTACTCATGTGTTCCTTGTGAATCAGAACATCTAGTTATTTCTTTCTTCCTATGATCAAATTGTAGGTTCAATACCACAACAACTTGGTAATTTGACACAATTACAGTGGTTATCTTTGAATGATAATTCTCTAGGGGGTTCAATACCACAACAACTTGGTAATTTGAAAAAATTGCAGTTGTTATCTTTGAATGATAATTCTCTAGGGGGTTCAATCCCATCTGCACTGGGTCATTTGAAGAATTTGAACATTCTCTATCTTGACTCAAACAAACTTGAAGGTAGGATTCCGACAGAATTGGGGAATTTGACAAAATTACGGATGCTATATCTCTCGTGTAATTTACTCACAAGTTTGATTCCTCCTACTTTGGGTCAACTAGATAACTTGACGGAATTCTTCTTTCAATCTAACCAAATTACTGGTCCAATACCAGCAGAATTTGGAAATTTAAAAAATTTACAAGTATTATATCTCTCTAATAATTCCCTTAATGGTTCAATCCCTCCCACTTTGGGTCATTTGGAGAATTTGGTACATCTCTTCCTTGATTCCAACAAATTAGCAGGCCACATACCCAAAGAATTAGGGAATTTGTCAAAGTTAGAAGTTTTGCGACTTAATCATAATAACATTTCGGGTTTAATACCTCCAAAACTTTTGCAAATGGACAAATTGTTCTCTTTATATCTCTCATCAAATCAGTTACATGGTTATATCCCATTAGAAACCATGAAATGTCCTTATGTTGCCATACTTGATTTAAGCCATAACATGTTTAATGGAAGCATACCATCTCAAATTGCTTGTGTCAATGACCTTAATCTTAGTCATAATTTTCTTATTGGTGAGATTCCATTTCTTTCTAAAAAGAGCTTTGTACTTAGTAGATTGGATCTTAGTTATAATAATCTCTCAGGTAAAGTACACAGGGAACTTGCTAGTCTACCATATATAAACCTTTCATATAATTCCTTTGACTTCTCACAAGACCTTGACTCAAAATCAGAGATACCAGACTACTGTTACTTTCTGGAAAACTCATTAATGGATGATCACCACTTTCCCAATTTCACATGCTGCCACTTGCTCAACCAAACAAATCCTCAAACAAAAATGAGTAAGCCTATGATCATCTTAATTGTTCTTCCTATCATTTTCTCCAGTCTTATAGTGCTCCTTCCAATATTATATTTCTCAAGATGTATTCCCAAGAAAAAAGGTGGAGGAATATCAACAAAGAATGGAGATTTGTTCTCTATATGGAACTATGATGGTAAAATTGCATTTGAAGATATCATGGAAGCAACAGAAGACTTTGACCTCAAGTATTGTATTGGGATAGGAGCATACGGAAGTGTTTATAGAGCACAATTGCCCAGCGGCAACATTGTTGCATTAAAAAAGCTCCACCGTATGGAATCTCAAAATCCATCATTTGACAAAAGTTTTCGAAATGAGGTGAAGATGTTAATAGAAATTCGTCATAAAAACATTGTAAAGCTTCATGGCTTTTGCCTCCACAATCGGTGCATGTTTTTGATCTATCAATACATGGAAAGAGGTAGTCTATTTTATATTTTGAATAATGATGTGGAAGCTGAGGAGTTGAATTGGAGTAAGAGGGTGAATGTCATTAAAGGGGTGGCAGAGGCTTTATCCTACATGCATCATGATTGTACCCCACCCATTGTTCATCGAGATGTAACAACTACCAATGTTCTACTAAACTCACAATTAGAGGCTATGTCTCAGACTTTGGCACAGCCAGATTCCTGCATCCTGATTCTTCAAATCGAACCTTGGTAGTTGGCAGTTATGGCTACATTGCTCCAGGTGAATGTTATTTTTCTATTACAAAACGACAATACTTTTATCAATCTCTACAATTTATGAAATAATACATTTCGAGATGTTGGCTTAACCTTCTTTATTTCTATGTGCATGACAGAGCTTGCTTATACATTGAGCGTGACAGAAAAATGTGATGTTTATAGTTTTGGAGTTGTGGCTATGGAAACAATAATGGGAAAACATCCTGGAGAGTTAATCTCATCTTTATCAAACCCAACTGTTCAAAATATGTTGTTGAAAGATCTCTTGGATTCACGTATTCCTCTTCCTCTTCGAAAAGATGCTCAAGATATAAGTCTTGTGATAACAATAGCATTATCATGCTTGTGCTCCAAACCAAACTTGAGGCCATCAATGCAACAAGTGGTTGAGAAACTCTCTGGTTTCAAACTGCCACTAGGTTTGCCTTTCCACGAAGTTTTGTTCCATCAATTGATGAGTCAAGACAAATGTCATTTTTCATCCAAAAGTGTCAAGAATGAAGTCTAGTGAATCAAAGTTAAAGGAAGTAAAATGTAGAACAAGAAATTATATACAGTGGATATTATTGTTGTTTTTTTTTCTAATTTTTTTTAATAAATTTATGTTAGGCATCACTTTGAACTTTGACATCTCAGCTGGACTGATACCTCAAAGATCAACAATCATATGCCATGACATAAAATATTATTTAAAGAAAAAAGAAAATATATGAAGGGACTAGGCCAAACCCATAATAAGAAAAGATGATAAATACTCTCCAACCAAGCTAAATAAAAGAAACAGAGGGAGTTGATACCTATTATGAAAAAAAAGTCTAATTTAATAACAACAGTTAAATCATCATACAATTAAAATCTAACTTATACTCAAGACCCGGCAAAGCCAGCTAGTCAGCACAATGGTTTCCCTCATGGAATATATGAGAAACTTTGAACTCAATTTCTTTACATATCTTTATACACTCTCTCCATCTCGCACTCAAAAACCAAAGAATGAGATTAAACGAACTAAATATTTGACAAAATAGTAAAAAGTCACATTCAAACCAAATACATATGAAATATTTGCTCTAAACAAACTCAATACATATAAAGACTTTTGTGATAAAAAAAGAGAAGAATTTACATTAATAGATTCTTCACCTTTCTAGTTTATCTTTATTTATTTATAAGTTAACTAATGTTAGAATCTAAGTGGAAAATGCAACACACGAAGTTAATATAAAAATAATTCTCCATAAATTTAAGGTTCACCTTTATTTGATTTTGATTGTATATTAAAGTAGACCAATATAAAGAGATGAGGAATTTTTTCTCATTTTAATTAAATTTTTTAAAGTTGTAATTTATTGATGATTAACATTTATTGATCCTGACATACAGTTCGTGAATTTTTTTTTTCAATTTTTCTTTATATATCACTACAATTTTATGTTTTAAAAATTGTCTCATTTGCAACATGTAGCCTCCTAACCTTGTGTTTAGATATGTAACTTCATTGGTTAACTCAAATACATTGAATTTAACTTATCTCTTTTCAAATTGTTTCATTTTTTAAGTATTTTTCTTTTCATATTATAATTCAAATTTAATGAATTTTTATATTCTTATTTGAAACAAACAATTTTAGTCTCCCCTATTATAATTAATAAAATTCTGACTAATATTAAGTGAGAAATAACAGTGGTTTAAAATTTAAAAAAAAATCTGAATAATGTAAATGAAAAAAAGAACTTCTGTTATTTCATTAAAAAAACCTAGTCAGTCGACATAAGCTAAAAGGTAATCCTCAATAAAATTTTAATTATGTTGATCGAGAAGTAACGCTAACATTCATAAAACAAATCTAATTGATATTGGTTGAAAAAAAAAATTGATGAACATCAATTAAAGATAATCATCTCACAGAAGCACATTAGTAAAAAATCAATATTAGTATTGATTAAAAATAACTCCAATTAACACTGGTAGAGAAACAATTCTGATTAAACTTTACCAATAAAATAACGTTAATAATGTCGGTCCAAAGATAAACATGGCATCATCAACTTCAATTTAAAAGAAACATTAACTGACAATTGTAAAAAGACTTTTTTTTTTTTCTTAAATTTGTGGCATAGCTAGGCTCTCTGTTTACCTTAACCTTTCTTGGTTAACAAAAATAACAAATAAACTTGTTCTGATAAAGAATATTTGTATTAATAAAAAAGGAGTAAGGTTATGACAATACTTAATTTCTTAGATTGGATATATGAATGAGATGAGTATGTATATATCTATCTCATCATTATGTCCATCATTATATGTATACCTATTTTAAATTACTAAAAATACACCTAATTTATTAGACAATTTAAAAATCTCTTTTAATCATTTGACTCATCCAATATTTTGAGTTTATTCAAATTTTCAATATACTTTCTCTGATTAATTGCACAGTTTTGTTTACCTTAAATAATTTCTTCAAACTATGTATATTTTTGGAAAAGTAAACCTTAATTTTATGAAAATAAATAATTTCCTTGACACTACATTTGATATTTTAACTTCTTTTCAATATTTTTACTTGTTTATTTTTTATTATATCCGAGTATCAATTTTAATCGTGTAAAAGTTTATTAAATAATCTATAAAACTTTTTTTTTTTTTCTTTAAATTTTTAATTTTGTTTAATTTGAAAAACTCTTTATTTATTTCAAGAAATATAGTCAAAATCGCGTACGTGAGTATTGTCATCCTTAACTATAATTAGGACAAGTTACATAAGTTGCCATCCCATTACATTTTTTTATTTTTTACTTTTACGTCGTGTAACTAAAATATTAAATTTGATTCAGTAAAATTAAATTAAAATGTTATTATCTAAAATTTATCAATTTTTGAATTGTATTATTTAAAATATGTAAACACTTAATATAATTTTAATATAAATTATAAATATTTATATCCACTCCACATTGGTGAATAGAGATCGCAAGTTTTTTCGTGATGAAGGCATAAAATGAACTTGCTGGAAGGGGCAGAGAGTCTATGAGTCAGTACAGCAATTTCAAATACAGATTCATTCCACATGCAATGCACACCATTTTCTCTATCTTTCCACTAATATGGACCCCTTTCAACCAATCCTATGATAATTCTTTTGGAAAAAACCACATCTTAGGACTTCCATTTTCTTCACTCAGAAAGCTTTAGAACGATTTTTAAAGCATGTTTCAGGCTATTGCCCACTCACTATTGACACAATTCCAGGTGTTTAATTCCTCCTACCTTAGGACCTTTACTCAAAATTGAGATAGTAGATTATTATTCTTTCCAAGAAGACTCATTAATTAATCACCACCGGCCGAAATTCAGGTACTGCCACTTGCTCCACCAAATCAATATTCAAACTAGAAAAAGTAAGATTCTCATCATGTAATCATGTTAATTGTTGTTCCCATCATTACAGGAGAGAATGCTTTTGAGAAGTAATACGAATTTGAGATGTGAAAAATTTTCAATTCTTACTTTTTAATTAGAATTTAAAATTATCTAATTTTAAGTAAGGTTTGAAGATATGTGAAACAGATAGCTCTCGTACAAGATAATTTATCAATAGAAGTGACTTTAGATTTATACGCTAAACGATTTGTATATATTAACAATTTTAGTACATACTTTTTCTGATTTATTATTATATATTTTATATTTTTTTTATCTCAAAGATCAAGAAAATATGTTAAATTCTCAAGATAATTAATCTTGAAAGTCTTATTTAAAGTTTATTTAATTCTATCAATTTCTTCTTTATCATTTCTTACCAATATTATATCATTTGCATATATCAATAATGTTGTAAAAGATCCTTCAGAAGAATTAATGAACAAGAAATGATCATTCATAAATTGAGTATATCTCGTAAAAATAAAAAAGGATGATAATTTAGCAAACCACTTCCTACTAGATTACTTAAGGTCATATAAAATCTTTTTAATTTACAAAAACTTATCCTAGTTGAATAGAAGTCAATCCAAGAGGAGCAACCATGTATACATCTTATTTCAACTCTCCATGTAAGAAGACATTATTTATATTGTCTAACCGTTTCCATTCCCAATTATATATGTAATTTAGAGAAAGAGGCAACCTTATAGTAGTAATCTTTACTACTGGAGAGAAAATAGAAAGAAACAATCTTATAGTAGTAATCTTTGCTACTGGGATAAAAGAGAGAGAAGCAACCTTATAGTAGTAATCTTTGCTATTGGAGAGAAAAGAGAAAGAATCAACCTTATAATAGTAATCTTTGTTACTGGAGATAAAGTTTCAAGGTAGTTAATGCCTTCTGTTTGTGTGTATCCCTTTGCTACTAACCTTGCTTTATAAATTTCAATAGTCCCATCAACCTTATACTTTATTTTGAATTCCCATTTGCAACCTATGGAAGTTTTTGTCCTTAGGAAGAAAAGCAATCTCCCATGTTTAATTTGACTTCAAAGCAGATATTTCACATTGTCTAGTCTTTCTCCAACAATCATGTTTCACAGCTTTAGAATAAGTGTTTGGCTCAACATGTGAAGAAAAAGACATAACAAAAGATGTGTAAGAAGATAATTTATTATAAGACAAAACATATAGTTCATAGGATATTTAACTCTATTGGAAATATTGAGATTAAAATGATAATCCTTTAGATGCTCAGGTGGTCTTTTTGTTCTGGCACTCATTTGAATTGATTGTGGTGTTTCATGATTTTCATTTAGGCTTTGGTCTCTATCAAACAAACTTCTTATAGAACCTGAATTTTTGATTCATGGTAATTATCAACATTATCACAGGGTACAAAAATGATGACTAACACAAAATAGGTTGACCTTTTGATACATAATTATTATTACTGTTATTTTCAACATTATCACAATATGCAAAAATTACTTGTGATTGCTGACTCGTAATAGGTTGATCTTCTTTAAAAGGACTTTGATCATGAATACTAGGACTATCAATTTCATTGCTAGTATCTTCAATCCTTTGATATGGAAAAATATGTTCATGGAAGACAACATCCCTACATAGAAATTTCTCTTGATTGAATATTCAACAAAATACATCATTTTGTCCCCCTTTCAAAACCAATAGAACACATTTTGATGCCCTTGGATCAAATTACTTCTATTTGTTGACAAAGTTATAACATAACATAAAGATCTAAACACCTTTAATTGATTAAAATTTGATGCAGTTTTGTAAAGCATTTCAGGAGAAGAAAAATAATTTAAAACAGGTGTGGGAAGCACGTTATAATATGCGCAACCTGTATCACAAAATATGACCAATAAATTTTGGCTAAATTAGATTGTACCATTAGAGCTCTTGCTATATTTAATAAATGATCATGTTTCCTTTCAAATACACTATTTTTTTTGTAGAGTATTGACACATGACGTTTAATGTATTATTTCTTTGTTGAGAAAAAAATTAGTCATGAAAAATCTAGTCCCATTATCACTTCTTATTGTTTTTATTATTGTCGCAAATTGTGTGTGAATAAAAACAACAAAATTTTTAACAATTTTAACAACTTCAGATTTATGTTTTAAAGGAAGTATCCATGTGTACCTTGAATAATCATCAACTATAGTAAAAAAATATTTATGACCATGATATGATGATATTGAGTATGGTCTCCACAGATCAACATGAATCAAATTAAAACATTTTCTAGATTTAGATGCACTAAGAGGAAAGGGAAGTCTTTTACTTTGTAAAATGATAAACATCACAAACAAAAGATTTATTATATCTAACAAAAGAAAATTTATTCTTGATAACATCAATGCATTTGTTTGAAACATGCCCTAACTGAAAATGTCAAAACGTTTGGAGATCACCTATAGTAAAATTGACAGTATTAGCGATAAATGAAGATTTGATAGGTTTGATTTGAAATTTTTTGTAAGAAGGGACCCTGAGTATATAAATTCTATCTTGCATCTCAACTGAACCAATTATTTTCAAAGAGATCTTGTCTGGAATGTGAAAACCATTGCAATAAAATATAATCACATAAGATAAATTATCAACCAATTTTGCTACTGTAAGAAAATTAGAAGTGAAGTTAGGAATATATAAAATATTATCTACGACATATTTTGATTGAGAAAAAAACTTCCAGAATAATTGGCAATGACTTGATTCCATTTGGTAATTTAACACTGATAGGAGTAACTTGATGATATCAAGTGAAATGAGTTAAGGATGAACAAATGTGGTCATTAGCACCACTATTAAAAATCCAAGAACTAAAAGAAGAAAGAAATTTATTACCAATGTGTGTTGTGATGTTGGAAAGAATAACAGAGATTTGATTAGAAGCATTGCCACTAAATCTAGACTGTTGTAAAAGGGCTAACAATGTTTGATATTGCTCAGGAGTAAAACCAATTTGTTGAGAATGTACTTCTGACTTTGAACCTTTATAATTCTGCTCACTATTATTAGAATCTACTTTCTGATTTTAAACTTGAACTACGGTGGAAAACCATGCTTTCTATAGCATGTATCGATCATATGTCATGTCTTTTCACAATGACTACAGACTTTAGAAATATTTCATCTTTCATATCTTCTTCTACTAGTATCAATCATTTTCTTAGACTGATCACCACAAAAATTTTCTCTCTTATTGTGTATTGAGAGAACAAATTCTATTCAAAGATGATAATGGGTCTCGTGAGAGATCAACAATTTCAGCCATGAGTAAATGTAATAACCAGAACTCTAAAATCAATGCTCTAATACCATATTATGAAATGGAAAGATAAACAAAAATGAACAAAAGACATGACAACGAAAATATTATCTCTGTTTTACTTTTGAGAACAAAAGTAAAGAGCTGAATATATAGAAGCGGTGTACCCATTTTAGGTCTATCTAAAGAGAGAGAGAACAAATAAAAATGTTACACTGTCATAAAGTCAAAATAACAAAATTGATGACGCTCTCATTATGTCATAAAGATAGAATAACATAATTAATATTAGTTTCCTTCTAGAAGTATCCTATCAATATCCTCTGAAATATCATCAAATTAATCCTATCAGTGTCAAATTGTCAAATGAAAATCAAATCATTGCTAATTATTCTGGATGTATTTTCCTCGATAAAAATCATGTCATAGATAATATTTTGTATATTTCTAGATTCACTTTTAATCTTTTTTTTTGTAGCAAAATTATTTGACAATTTATCTTTTGTGATTACAATTGACTCTAATGGCTGTCACATTTAGCATAAGAACACCTTGAAAATAATTAGTTTAACTGATATGCAAAATAAGCTTTATATACATAGGATCTCATCCTATCAAAAAATTCAAATTAAACCTACCAAACTTACACATACCATCAATACTATCAATTTTCCTGCTAGTAATCTCGAAACTCTTTGAATCTAGAGAAATTTTTGTGTCTAGGGATGTTGTCTTCTATGAACATGTTTTTTCATATCAAAGGGTTGAAGATACTAGCAATGTAACTGATAGTTCTAACATTCATGATCAAAGTCCATTTGCCAAATATATACCTGTTTTGAGTCAAACATCACAAGTCATTTTTGCATCCTGTGATAATATTGAAAATAACATTGATAATAACGATGAATTAGAATATCAACTTATTTGAGTCAGTCATCACAAGTCATTTTCACCCTGTGATAATGTTGAAAATAACTGTAATAATAACCATGAATTAGACATTGAGGTTCCAAAAGAACCCATAGAGGCCGAAACCTCAATGAAACAACATAGTCAATTCGAATGAGTACTAAAACAAAAAAACAACCTAAGTATCTAAAAGATTATCATTGTAATATTAATATTTCCAATTCATCTTCAAGAGTTAAATATCCTTTCAATTATGTTTTGTCTTATAATAAATTATCACCTTCTTACACATCTTTTGTTATGTCTCTTTCCTCGTATGTTAAGTCAAACACTTATTTTGAAGTTGTGAAACATGATTGTTGGAGAAAATATATATAGTGTGAGATATCTGCTTTGGAGTCAAATCGAGACTGCTCTTCTACTTAAGGAAAACTTCCATAAGTTGCAAATGAGTATTTAAACTAAAGTATAAGGCTGATGGGACTGTTGAAAGGTATAAAGCAAGGTTAGTTGCAAAGGGGTACACACAAATAGAAGACATTGACTGCCTTGAAACTTTATCTCCGGTAGCAAAGATGACCACTATAAAGTTGTTTCTTTCTCTAGCTTTTATCTATAACTGGGAATTGAAATAGTTAGATATAAACAATATCTTCTTACACGGAGAGTTGAAAGAAGATGTATACATGGTTGTTCCTCCTAAATCTACTTCTATTCATCCAGGATAAGTTTATAAATTAAAAAAGGCTTTGTATGGCCTTAAGCAATCCAACAAGGAGTGATTTGCAAAATTGTCGTTTGTTTCCTTTTGCGGGATCTACTCAATCTATGAATGATCATTCCTTGTACATTAATTCTTCTGAAGAATCTTTTACAACATTATTGGCATATATGGATGATATAATTTTGGTAGGAAATAAGTAAGACATTCAAGATCAAGGATCTTAGGGATTTAAAGTATTTTCTTTGTCTTGAAGTAGAGGGATGTAAGAAAGAGATAATAGTGAATCAAAGGAAATATGCATTGAAATTGTTAACATATGCAAGTCTTTTAGCCTGCAAACCTGTAACCACTCCTATTGATAATCCTACTAAATTGTCTTCTGCTATAAGTATGCATTTTACATGTGTTCAAGCCTCCAAAAAGTTGATTTAAAAGCTTATGTACCTCACCGATACTCTACCTGATATAACATTTTATGTTCAACAACTTTCTCAGTTTCTTGCTAAGTCTACAATTATTATGCAATAATTAGACTTCTCAAATATATTGAAGGAGCTCCAAGTATTAGTTTATTTTTCTCTTCTAGCACTTTAGTACATCTAAAAACCTTGTGAAATAGCGATTGGGACACCTGTAGTGATTTAAGGCAATTAGTGACTGGTTTTAGTGTGTACCTTGGAAATTCCATTATATCCTGGAAATCAAAGAAGCAAAGAACGTTATCAAAGAGTTCCTTTGAAGTTGAATACAGGACAATGACCACTATTACATATGAAATTCAATGGCTAATTTATCTTCAAGATTTCAAATTCCCTTTTGAGTAGTCATCTCTTTCTGTACCATGACATTAACTCAGTAAGATACATTGTAACAAATCCAGTGTTTCACGAAACACATAGAAATAGATTATCACATTATTAGAGAAAAATTGAAGAGAGTCTCATCCATTCTCCCATTTCAATTTCAGGGCAACTAACTAATATTTATACTCTCAATCTTTCAATGTTCCAAGTTGGGTCTCGTCAATATTTTTTTCCCAACTTGCGGGAGATGTCAAAGGACATGGAATGAGGCTTATAAAATAAATGAAATTTAATATCAATTCTATTATTTTATCTTTATGGCAGAATCAAATTATTATCAATTCCAAACATAATCAAATTATACTATTTTCTTTATTCTTAGTTATTTCTGTTTGTACAGGTGTTTAATCTCTATTAGTTCTTTGTGTATTTTCTCTCTTTAACTAAATCTAGAATGAGTATACTATTTATATATATATATATATATATATATATATATATATATATATATATAT
>Ga0099824_1008714_pt1 | contig 12839 bp, 8 predicted proteins | sample SiratrowhiteBW_FD_76837 | JGI IMG/M metagenome (GOLD analysis project Ga0099824, IMG submission 76837) | Root nodule microbial communities of legume samples collected from California, USA - Siratro white BW | ecosystem: Host-associated > Plants > Roots > Nodule | place: USA: California... | reverse complement strand
TATTTTTTTTTTTTTTTTTATATATATATATATATATATATATATATATATATATATATATATTAAAAAACTTAATCATATAAATATATTTTAAGTCTTTAATTGATCCATTAATGTCTCAAATTAAATAAATTAAAAGAATTATTACTTTAACACGTTAAATTATTTTATTATAATTAATAATTGAAATTTAATTTATAAGTGAATGATTAAAATTACAATATGTATTTTATCATTTGAGTAAAAGTGGTAAAAGTGAAATAAGTACATGATTATTTCATTATTAAATTGGAAACAAGTATTTATAGAAAAAGTCTAATTTTTACTTGAGTCACCATCTCTCTAAACCCATGTCCCTTCCTTTCCTCTGACTTCTCTCTGAGCCTCCGCCTCCATCTTTCATCATTTTCTCGAGCGGAGCCCACTATTGGACTCGTGGCGGAGTACAAAGCAAGTCTATCCGATCATAACCTCTTTTAGAATAAGTTCATTTTCTACCCTCTTCCCTTAGAGCCAATCTAGGTTTTCTATTTTCCCATTTGCCGTCTGAGCTTGCATGTGGCCTCTGAGTCATCAAACGATGCCTTTGTGAGCTCTGTTTCCTAGAGTATTAGTCTGATAGTTAATCAAAGGTCCTTTGGTGGTGCAGGTTCGAGTTTCTGAGGATCTTAGGTTATTGGAGCTCTTAGAGAGAACTCCCGCTAGGTGGTGAGAGTTGAAGGAGGTCTGAACTAGATGATTGCAATTTGAAACATAGTCAGAAAAGTCTCAAGAGGGACTAACCATGTCATACATGATTAATGATTCATTTTTTTGGAGGTTGTGTGAGTTCACAATTTGGAGATGTAAGACAAGTGCTTATTTTGGGGTTCTATTCAATGCACGAGTCTTCCGAAAATATAGTCAAGTCTATAGTGTGTCAGTATCTTATAATTGAAATGATTACATTTAATTAACTAGGATGAATGATCCTGAAGGATTTTAGTTGTGTCAATCTTTGTACATTGTTCTAAATGATTTGAATTACATAAAATTGAAATTTTTAGCTTACCCTTTATCTAGTTGTGCTTGTGTTTTGATATATGTTTGTGATGATCGTATTTTGACACGGGAGCAGATGGTGCTGCAGATGGATCTTTGGAAGACAACTTAGGCTGAGAGATGTTGATAGGAATAGTGTTTTATTTTGAAAAACTTGTATATGATTTTGTAAACATGTTTTAAAATTGCAGTTTAGCATGATTATGTATTTTGATGCTTGTTAACTATAGATTATTGTAAGATGTGCATGATTGTGTTATCTTAGCTGCTTAAATAGAGTTATATTTTTGGGGTGTTACGAAATAAAATTCAAACCAAACCAAAATTGTACAGTTTTTAATTCATAATTCTCAATTTGTCTTTTCTCAATTTTTTTAAGTGTGTAATTTTTATGTTTTCACATAAAAAAAAGTATTTGTATGATGTAGAACTTTGATTTCATCTCATTTATATGTTAAACATAATGAGTCACTTTTCTACCACAAATGTATAAAAAAACATAATTTATAAAGAAATTAAGGTTGTTCATCTACATATTCTTTTGGAAGAAATAATTATTTTTCAAAAGTAATAATGTGTCAAACTTGCAACATAATATCTTTTTTTTTTTTTTTACATTGGCATGCCCCAAAACTCAAAAATGGTTCTCATTCCTAATGTTATCATGCACCAACCAACAGGAATAATAAAACAACTAGCAAGTATATTAATAAGAAACAAGATTAAACATAATTTATATAATTTTCCTTTGGTGAATTTTACTTTGTTTTTTATCAAAATTATACCTAGTGTTTAGTATAAAGCAATATGACTAGCAAATGAAATAAAACATTACAATTTAATAAGGTGTTACAACTTACACTATATTTATATTGGAAAGAGCTGACTGCAAGTGTTTTGCATTGCGGGGAGGAGTTAATGACACCAAAATGAAAGTAATCATGTTGAAGGATAGGTGGATCACATTGATGGCAAAAGTAGCTAATGAAAGCCATAAAAAATTTATCTTGCAATATCACAGAGAGATAATCAAGAACAAACATAGAATGATATCAAGGAGAATCAAGTAAGACATACTGAGTTTTTGTCTCACATACACATCAATAGTAGATGAAGTAATAAGTAATATCATAATTGATTTGGTTTGGTTTGGGTTGATTTTGAAATATCAAATCACAAACCAAACCAAACCACTCAATTTTGAAAAAAAATTGATTCAAAATTATTGTGTTGAATCAATTATCGTTTTTGGATTGATTTGAAATTATGTTTTTTTTATCATTTTGTTTCTAAACATTCCTAGCAAGGGCCACTACCCATCTAAGCCTACACATAATTTTGTAATTACCTTGTAATGATGGAAGCGTGAGTATGGGATTTCTTTAATAGAAAAAAGATAGAAGGAGAAAATAAATCCATGCCTCTATTTGATAGATTTGGGAGTGAGGTAAGGAAAAATTTGCTAGGTTTAAATTTCATGTTGTTTCCATGAGGGGAAAAGGAATAAACACTGACTCCTAAAGTTCTTTCAGTCTGTTGTTTTTTTGTTTTGTATAAGATTTCATCTTTGAGCTTAAATGGTGATATAGTAAATAGAAAACAGGAAAAACAAGAAAAGCATTAGATGTGTGAAAAACACATAAAGGGAGAGTTGAATTGTGTTTTAATTAAATTTATAAAATTTTTGCAAATGATTTGTTGGAAAATGTTCAGACAATAATATTGTTCATCAAGTGATGAAACTATAACTCATGTGTGTGATAGATCATAACCAGCACAATTTGGAAACTCAACCGAACCACTTTGAATAAAACATTTTCAATATATCATATCATAATAACTTTCCTTTCCAAGTTAAACCAAACAATAATAACGTGTAAGTTAAAAGAAATAAGAGAAATATACACAACAATTTATACTAGTCCATCTATCATAACGTGTAAGTCTTTTAAAACTAGGTCACGATGTAACTAGTCCATCAATTACATGTGACTTTAAAAGACTTACTTTCTTTCTTTACTTTTACATGTAATTGATGATTGATTTCTTAAACATTATACATTTTTATGCATTATTGAAGGATATAATTAATTGTTTGATCATTATGTGATAGATTGTATGAAATGAAGATGAAAGTTTATGAATGTGTATATATATTTATATATATGATCTTAAGTTCATGGAAATAAATGTTATGCATGATATGTGAGATATGTTTATGTATAATATTGAATGTGATCGAGACATGATATCTTAAGAAAAGGAGATACCCGTGTTGAGATTGTTTAGAATGTTCATTGTTTATGGATTTGATCAATAAGGAGGTATCCTGACTTCATTGGCACATTGGAATCATATAAATGAAGATTACTAGGTGTGAGAGTCAAAGGAGTTTTATATGACTGTGTGAAAAAGAACTAACTAGACCAAATCATATGGATTAACCATGTCATATGAGATTGTGTATATGGAAACTGTGTCTAAGGTCTCAAATAAGAATTGATCATAATAGATGGAATGGTAGTATGATGTGCAAAACTCTTAATCTTATTCAATGTACAAGTCTTTCAAGAGTAGAGTCAAAGTATCTTTGCATGTGAGTCAGTGTATTTATGACATGAGTTATTGTAGAGAATTGATAATTAGTGTGATTTATGAGATGAATTATGAAAACTTGATGTGGTTAAAGTTTAGTTGAGATAAAAACTTAAATTTATGATTATACATTTAAAAACTCTCTAGCTTACCCTTTTTTTTGTATGGTGTGTGTTTTGTTATTAAATTTTGCGATGATGATTGTGTGTTACATGTAAGTAGAGGAACTATTAGGTATTGGGACTCTTCAGTGAGTTGATGGAGAGCATGTTTATCTTCTTTTGAATGTTTTTCTTTTGTTTTGTATTGATATTGTAAAATCCCTATGAAGAGGGATATATTTTGAAACACTTTATAAATGTGAAGTGTATATTTATATATACATATATTATAGTTATTAGGTATTCGCTTAATATAGTTTCTAAGGAAGTAAAATTTTAAGGATGTTATAATTGATATCAAATTAATTCGTTCTTAGGATGACCTAGGGATAGTCTGTTTATTATATTTCTTCTGCATGTAAACTTTGTTGAAATTTAGTTTAAAGAAATCTGAGAAGAAAAAGAAAATAAGTTCTATAGAGAGATGGTGGTTATATTAGAGTGAAAACTGAATAACTGATTTTTCTATTTATATATATATACTTTTCTTTTTAACAATAAAATATTTAAGTGTGATTCTAACTATACCACTTTTACTTTATAACTATTTTATGAGGTTTTACAATAATTATTTGCACTAAAATAATTTTATGTGTCACTTTTTTATTAAATTTAATTTCCATATTTGATTTTATGATATTTTTTCGTTAAATTCCATATCAAATTTACTAAAACACATTCAAAGAGGGTTTTGCATAAAAAATCGATAGTAGAAACCTTTAAGTGGCGATTGATAATGTCTATGGATATAATCTATCGTGATACGTAATATTGAATGCTATTAATTTTCAATGACAACAATATTAGAACAAATCTCTCAAATTACAATTTCAATTCAAAAACTTAGCTCCATTTTGCACACTTAAATAATTGGTTACACCAATTCAATATATTGACGAAAAATGTTAATTCTTTTTCAAATCTTAAACGCACAACTTAAATTAAAGAAGAAAACTACTATTACTATAATTTTGTATAAAACAATGTTAGTTCATAATCTTTATAATTTTTCCACACACGCATATGTAATACCATTTAAAATGTACTAAAAAAATAAAACATAATATAAATATTACACCTACAAATTTACAATTTTATGTACATTAATATTATAATGATATTTTAATTTAGTTATTTAGTCATCCATGATTTTTATATTAAAATAATTTTTTATATTATTTACATTCAAACTAGAATTAGAAACTAATTTAATAAAGAGATATAACTTCTTCACTTTTATGCAAAAAGAAAAATTATAATGACATTGCTCAATGCACCAACTTGTTAGTGTATTAGATGGTCTAGTCATCATTAGACGACCTAAGATCCCATTAGACAGTCTTATGTACATAAGCATCTAAGTAATTTAATAACTACTCTAAGTTATAAAGTATTGACTAACGAATTTATTTTATGTGCATTAAAATGCAATCTTAAAGCATTAGAGGGTCTTAGCATCTCAACGTATTACGGTTTGCCTCCTTAACGTGTTAGACGATGATTAACATGTTAAACATTTTAGTATTTATCAAAGCATTAGACGGTCTAGTACTTGTGAAAGTGCTAGATGGTCTACTCTTCGTCAAAGTGTTAAATGATTTAGTCTTAGCTAAATCTTTAGATGATATAGTCTTCTTCTACACGTTAGATGGTCCTTAAGGTAACACGTAATAATATATGTGTTTATCTTTCATAGTGATTCTTATTGTTTCACTTTTGTTTACTAAACCTCTTTTAATCTTAATTAAATGTTTTTTAATCAATGTTTAGAAGATTTACGAAACTAGAAGGATTTCAAAATTAATCTAAAAAATATTCTCTTACATATACCGTGTTTAATATTATTTAAATGTTTTCGAAATTAGAGATTTCGTCAATGTTGATAAATGCTCTAAATTTATACGAGTTTGGAAATATTTTGAAACCTAACGTTCAAAATAAACATTTAATAAAGAAAGTTTTCAAAAACTTTATTTTGATTGATATGCTTTCAATATGAAATATTATGTTTGCCTTTGAATTGTTTCCTTTAGCACATTAAGTCATAAAAGTGCATAATTAAGTTTAGATAAAAAATTTCCATATAGAGTGTCTATATCGAAGAAGACGAAGCTCTATTAAAGGCATGACTTCTACAACATTTGTTCTTGTTGTTTCAAGACTTCAAATGGTCTTCACTCATGAAGCTATGTAAGAACTTCAAGTCAAAGCTGGTAACACACCAAGAAAAAAAGAATATCAGTGATTTACAATTGTGACTGAAAATTAGAGTTGAACATACTATTATTTATTTATTGTTGTATAGTGCCTAATACCCAGGGTTTTGCACAAAGTAGTTTGTGGAAGCAATGGATTGAAGAACTGGGTGGAACAAGTGATAATACAGGTTAGGTCAACTACAAAGTGCAAGAGCCTTGCTAAGCTTAGAGAGAAGCTAACAAGAAGAGGTTGAGACAAAGTGTTGAAAATTCTGCAACATACCTTTACTATAACCAAGCTATTTTTTTTTACAATGAACAAGAAGCCTATTTATAAGCTTTGGAAAGCTTAGATTGCAAGCTTCTTTACTCTAACCCTAGCTCTAACCATATGTAAAATACTTTAACTCTAGTCATTTCCTCTCCACTCCTAGGCAGCCATGTAGCAATCCGTGTGAGGCATGGTTAACCAATGAGGAGTTGCCATGTGGATGTCCAAAGAAGAAGGAAGGAGCATTCAAGGGAAGGTGAGTCATCCATGTAGATGATCAATGGAGTAGACAGATGCAAGGAAAGGAACTTCAATGAAAGAGGTGCTCCAAGCTTTGACATTCCAAGTGTAGCAATTCATCAAACACTTGGACGCCAATGTTTGCCTAAAATATTTCTACTAAGGCTAAAATTATTTACATGAATTTCTTAAAGTTTCTGTACAAATTATTTACAAGTAAATGACCAATTGAATAAAATAGACTAGCTCTAAGCCCTATCTCTATCTTAGTGTGAGTCTATCTAGCCATTGCATTGGTGGTAAGACCTCTCCTTGGACCTCCTGCATCATCCCCTCTCTCTTAAAAATAATTTGTCCTTAAATTTGAAGATTATGCTTCATCATCAGTACTACCTACAAAAGGAACTAAGTCAGTGACATTAAAGGTAGCGTGTACTTCGTATTCTTCTGGTAGATCCAATTGGTATGCATTATTATTTATCCTTTTAAGAACTTGGAAAGGTCCATCCCCTCGAAGGCTGAGTTTTGACTTTCTTTGTTGTGAACATCGATCTTTTATAAGATGAAGCCAAACCCAGTCACCCTCCTCAAATAATCTCCCTCTTTCCCTTATTGTTTCGCTTAGCTACTTCTCACTTTGTTGTTGTATTTGTTCTCTAACCTTCTCATGTAATTTTCTCACAAAATCTGTCTTAATGACCCCTTCTTTATTTATAAAATCCCGAGCTTGAGGTAAAGGCAATAAATCCAAAGGTTGAGAGGGTTAAAACCACATACGACCTCAAAGGGAGACAATTTAGTAGTCATATGAACTACTCTATTATAAGCAAATTTCAATATAAGGAAGATACTCATCCCATGATTTTTGGTTACCCCTCAAGACTACCCTAAGCATAGTTAATAGAGATGTATAAACTAATTCTATTTTTCCATACATTTAAGGATGACAAGAAGTTGAAAAATTAAGTTTGGTGCTTAATCGTCTCGAACATGCTCCGAACTAAAATAGGAACCTAAATTTGTACTATAGCTAACCTAGGTCATTCTTTCCAAAGGCTACTCGGTCATCCTCTTAAAAGAATTTAGGGGTTTTAATGAAAAAATTAAATTTAATAAAATAAAATCAAAAGTTTTAAATAATAAAATAAAAAATATAATTTTAAACAGATTAAATAGATTCAAGTAATAAAATAAAAGCAGAATTTTAAACAGATTAAATAAATTCAAGTAATAAAACAAAAACATAAATTTAAATAGATTAAATAAATGCAAGTAATAAAATAAAAACAAAATTTTAAACAGATTAAATAAATTCAAGTAATAAAATAAAAAAATACAATAAATGTAATAAAATAAAAATCAACCTGACCTCTCTTTGGCTCTCCCAAATCCCTCACTGGCTTCTGAAGAAAATCCTAATTACATGTATGGGTTAAATAGACTGAGACCTCTGCATCTATTTAACATTCCGAACACCCCACAATTGTGAAGTATCTCGTCAAATACACAATATGCTGAACACCTACAATCGCCCACTGTGAACAACAATATTATTTCAACTTGAACATCAGTTCAGAAATTCCACAACACAATCCAATCGATATTGATTCAATTACTAAATTAATCCAATTATTAAATCTAATAATCAAATTAAAATAGCAATTGAGTATGTAATTATGGAAAGAATTTCAAAACATGAACCTCAGGATTAAGAACAGAAGAGCACTTGGAGATCGGATTGAACAAAAGAGAAAGAAAGGAAAAAGAAAAATGCTATTTAATTATCCTGTTTACTGTGATGTGATGTCTCTTAGCTCTACCAAGAGAGCTTTATTTATAAAAAAATTTAACCTAAAACATGAAATGACTAAATAGCCCTCCATAAAGAAAATCTGCTCAAAATATCCAAGTGCTTCTTTGTTGTCCAGCCTTTTTATACTGACTTCAAGTCCAATTTCATGTAAAGACCATGAATAACTATATTTGGCTTGTAAATAAGCCACACATTTATAATAATGCCTCTGTAGATCTCGTTTCATATGGGGCCAATAAAATTTTTCTTTTAACATGTCTAAAGTCTTTTCTACCCCAAAGTGCCCATTGAGACCCCCCTCATGCATCTTTTTAACAAGGAGCTTTCTATGTGAACCATCAGGAATACACAGTTTTCCCTGTTTAAATAAATACCCCTAATTCATATAGTAACCTCCTTGAGATTTCTTTTAACGTTGTGCAAAGATGGAGGAAAATTCAGAGTCTTGACTATAGAGTTCATGGATGCGTTCAAATCCAACAATACCCAATTTAAAGAATAGCACATGGCCGCAAGACAAGGCATCAACAACAACATTTGTTTTACCCTTCTTGTATTTGATCACATACTAAACTTGCTCTAAAAATTTCATCCTCTTAGCATGTCTTTTATTTAATTTACATTGATCCTTCAAGTATTTAAGTGACTCATGGTCACTATGAATGATGAACTCTTGGGACACAAGATAGTGTTTCCAAGTTTGAAGGGCCCTAACCAAAGCATAGAGTTCTCTATCATAAGTGGGATAATTAAGGGTGACACCATGTAGTTTTTCACTGAAATATGCAATTGGGTGTCCACTCTGCAATAACACAACACCTATGCCCACTCCTTATGCATCTCACTCTAGCTCAAAAGATTTAGAAAAATTAGGTAGAGATAGAGTGGTGCATTAGTGAGCAAGAACTTTATTCTTTGGATAAATTTTTCTTGTTTTCTCCCCTAATGAAATGTAACATCTTTCTTCACCAACTCATTGAGAGATGAAGCTAGACAAAAGAAGTTAGGCACAAATCTTTTATAAATGCTTGCAAGACCATGAAAGCTCTCAACATTTCCTACATTTTGTTAGGATTGGTCACTCTTGAATGACTTTTATTTTGGTGGGGTCAACATGTACCCCACTTTTATTCACAATGAACCCTATAAAGACAACACTATCTACACAAAATGTACATTTATCTACTTTTGTAAAAAGTTTATTTTTCCGAAGGAAACAAGACTTCCCTCAAATGATGAATATGAGACTCTACATTATGATTGTACACTAGAATTTCATCAAAATACACTACAACAAATCTACCTATACAATCCCTAAGAACATGATTCATAAACCTCATGAATGTACTAGGTGCATTAGTAAGGCCAAAAGGAATCACTAACCATATAGTTCAAATTTGGTTTTAAAGGTAGTCTTCCACTCATCACCCTCTTTGATACATATTTGGTGATAACCACTTTGGAAAACACGACTGACCCATGTAACTCATAAGCATATCATCAAGTCAAGGAATCGGGTGCTTATATTTAGTAATTATGTTGTTGACTGCATGACAATCACAACACATTCTCCATTTTTTCATCCTTTTTGGGAACTAGCAAAATAGGCACAACACATGGGATTATGCTCTTTGCACCCATCCCTTGTCAAGTAACTATTGTACTTGAGATTCTATCTCCTTAGTCTCCTCTAGATTTGTTGTGTATATTGGTCTATTGCACAGACTGACATCTGTAACAAAATCAATTTGGTGTTCTGTTCCCTTAAAAGGTAGTAATCCCATAGGACCATCACTAGAAAAAAACTTCATCAAATTCTTTTAAAAGATTTTCAAGCTGAGAAGATAGAACCTTAGCTTCAGAAGTAGTGGACGGTGTACACGTGAGTGTTCCTTTACAAAACAAGATGTATGGAGGTCGCTCAGTAAGAAGAACATGTTTTATTGATTTTTTTGACAAAATATTCTTCTTTTGAGTAACCTCGTCGGCAAGAACACTGAGCTCTCAAACCTCAGACTCATCTTTAGGCTCTAGGTTTTGGATTTTTGGACTTCTTTTTTTCACTATCTAACTTTTTTTCACTTGTACTCGATCTTCTAATACTTGTATAGAGGTCAAAAGATGAAGTACAAACCTTTTGTGGTAGTGTGTGTGAAAGTAATTTCATTGTGAGGTCATCATGTAAAGTTTTCTTGTCAAATTGCCATGGCCCCCCAATAAAATATGACAAGCCTATGTGGATCCTACATCACATAAAACTTGATCTGCATAGTTACCCATGGAGAGCTCAACTTTCACCTGTTTTTTCACAGTTATGTCCTCCCCCCTTCATAATCCAATGCAATTTATATGATTTGGGATGAGCGACCACAGTTAAATTAAACTTTTCAACCAACCTAACACTATAACAATTACAACACGACTCCCTGTCAATGATGAGAGAACATATTTTTTTCATAAATTTTATAGCATGTATGAAAGATGTTCTCCCTCTATGACTCGGGTTGTGGGCTAGGTTGATTGTTGAGGGTTCTTCTTATCATCAATAACTCCCCCTCATGTGTATATGCATCCTCACTCATATCACACTCAAATTCCTCACTGATGTTATCCTCAGTTAACTCTTCCTCACTACTATAAACATCTTGGGCCTTCATTAATGTAGTGCTCATGGAAAGGCATTGAGACTTAACATGGCCATGGCCCAAACACTTAAAGCATTATATGTCACTAGTACGGGTGGATGCTATTTGATCATCTCTTTTCTTGAAACTATCTTAGATTATGGCTTTAGAAGGATTTTTGTACATTTTTATTTTACAAACTTTCCCTCCCTCTTAACATCCTTCTTGGGAAATGAACTAGGAACTTCTTCCTAGTCATTTTCTTAAAATTTGTTGTTCAATTTTCATACAAATTTGCACCAAATCATGAAAATCTTTGTAAGGAAGAAGTTCTACCTTATGTCGTATCTTAAGGCTAAGGCTACTCATAAATCTTGCCACAGTCCCAGTTTCATCTTCCCTTATCGCTGTCCTCACCTTATATAACTCCATCTTTTGACTATACTCTTCTACACTCATGTTTCTCTAGTTCAATCTATGGAGTTTGTCCATTAGTTCACGATGGTAGTAGGAAGGGATATGTCTATGCCTAAGAGCACTCTTCAAATCATTCCAGTATACTATAGATGGCTCTTGATGCATACATCTATCTCTAACTAGAGCCGACCACCAATGCATTGCATGACCTTGGAAGCTTAATGTAACTAAAGGAACCTTCCTCTCCTCACTTATTTGGTAACAATCAAAAAGTTGTTCTACTTTTATTTCCCAATCTAAAAATACTTCTACATCATCTTTTCCATAAAAATGAGAAAGATCCACTCTAGTCTCTTTCTCTTTCGTTTCTCTCTTGTGTCTAATGGGTAGTGGTTGATGATAGTCTCCTAATCTAAGAGTATCCCTCTATTGTTTTTCTTCCTCACACTAGTAGAAAAATGACCTTCTATGTCGGTTCTAGAGGCTATTCTACGTCAGTTCCAGAATCGACGTAGATGATGATGACGTAGAAAGTCTTGGACAGATAATGTCGGTTATGCAACCGGCGTAATAAGTACGCCACTACAATGGTAGGAAATAGAAACCAATGACATAAACCCAACCACTACAAGAAAAACTCAATTTACCCACGGATTATTACCCACGGATCTGTATCTGTACTAAATTCAGCATTACCCACGGATTAATACCTACGGATCTATATCTGTAGATATTACCCACGGATTTATGTCCGTAGGTATTATCCACGGACATAGATTCGTAGATATCACCCACAGACACAGATCCGTAGGTATTACCCATGGATATTGGTTTATACGTATTATCCACGAACTATTTCCGTAGGTAATATCTACAGACCTATGTCCGTGCGTAATACCTACGGACCTATGTCCGTGGGTAATACTTAGGAACTTATATTTATGGATAAAACTACTATTATCTCTTATTAATAATGTTCATATTGATTTATTAATAAGAACATTAGTAAAGGTGAATATTATTAACAATATTAATATTTTTATTGATATTATAAATATTATAACAAATATTATTGGTTTTTTAACACTTTTATTACTATTATTATTATTATTAAATTTGTATTATTATTATTATCATTAGTATTATTAATAATATTATCATTACTATTATTAATATTAATAATATTAATGATATTATTAATATTATTGCTAATATTATTGTTTTTATTATTATTTCTAATATTGTTAGTTATAATATTATTAAAATTATAATTATTATTATTATCAGTATTATACTTTTATTTTTAATATTTTTAAAGTTTTTAATATTATTAATATTTATACAAAAACATATTATTAATGTTATTGATAACATTATTATTATTATTATTATTATTTATATTAACATTATTATTATATGTTTTTTAATATATGGAATATTATTAATACTTCTATTCATATTATTTATATTTACATTAAT
>Ga0099824_1008709_pt1 | contig 12844 bp, 3 predicted proteins | sample SiratrowhiteBW_FD_76837 | JGI IMG/M metagenome (GOLD analysis project Ga0099824, IMG submission 76837) | Root nodule microbial communities of legume samples collected from California, USA - Siratro white BW | ecosystem: Host-associated > Plants > Roots > Nodule | place: USA: California... | reverse complement strand
TATATATATATATATATATATATATATATATATATATATATATATATATATATATATATATATATATATATATATATATATCAACTCAATCAATTTATGATTATTCAACATTAAAAAATAAAACAAATAAACACTAACGTGATTTAACTCAAATTACTTTTAAGAAATCAATACTTCCAAGTTTTAAACTCTTTAAATTCAATTCTATAAGTTTCACATGCATTTGTATACTCCTTTGTTCACATTATCCCTTCATTTAATTATTCATTCTTACTTTAACCATTCAAAATCTAAAATTATATTTAGAACTTAATATCCAAATATACAATTAATTCCTAAACAAAAACTATAATTCTTAAAAGCATCTAAACAAGTTCTTTCGTTATTTACAATTACTAGTATACCAAATTAGTTAATCTCACAAATCAAATTGAACTTATATGAAATCCTCAAATATTCACATGAAAAGTTAAATATAGACTAGATAAAGAAATTTTAGAATACAAACTACTCTAAAACAAATTTTAATTAGTTAAAACGACATTTACTTCATAATAATCTTACTAATAGAAATTTCTTAAAAAAATGAAAAACAATTCCAAGAAAAACTATGAAAAAACTAGAAAACATAGAGAGATTTCATAAAAGAGAATCAGAACACACCAATTTATATCTCAGAACTCTTATAGTCCATCCTCATGCTATCAACCAAAAACAAATTAAGGGAAAATAATAACACATATATTCTGATAACACTGAAAAAAAAATCTAGGACATATAGTTCTTGAGGAAACATATGAGGGAGAACATAACATTCTATGGTGTTTTTTTTTCATTTGAGAACAGATTGTACTTACACTACATTAAAGTTCTTTTCTCATTTTCTTTACGCAACCTTAAATTTTCTATAAATGACATGTGATCTCCTACTTTTTATCATTTATAAAAACTTCTACTTCTGTAAAAAAGACTTTATAATTTAAGATAGTATATGATATGTTTTTTTTTTAAATTATGGATGTCCCTAATAATTAATGGTGTCATTGTATTGTATTTTAAACAGTTAAGAAGAGTGTAAATAAAAAAGAGGCGTATTGAACAAAAATGGTAGAATTTCTGAAAGCATTAATGTAATTTATTCTTTATTTGAATAAAATCAAAATGCATTACTTTTAGGTTTCATATGGAGTAGAATTCATAAATATAAGTCTAATTTCACTTGATACAACCTTAATTCTTGTGAGAGAGTTTTTTTTTTCTTTAAAAAATAACTTTTTCTAATATATTTAAATTTAAGGGAATTTTGGCACATTAATCACACAAAAGAAACTATAGATGGGTTCTTTGTCTCGTCAACTATACTAGTTAATTTTCTTTGAAGTCACGATGATTGCATATGATGCACAACTAAATTAATAGAAAATTAAATAGTGATCACATTTTAAAACCAGGTCATATACAAGTCATTTGTTTTGAACAAAATTAAAGGCATGGTCAACGATTAAGTGTGGCCACAAGTAGGGTTTGTAGTTTGACTGATCACATGCATCAATATATTCAAATGTTGACTTCTAAATATCCAGCAAACTGAGAGTGACATGACAGATGTGGAGTACAACCAAATTGTCTCTTTGATTTTTTTTTAAAATCATTGCTAGTTGTAATACAAATTTATACAATATATGATTATGTACATAAATAGTGTAAAAACTACAAATAAAATAAATTCAAAACTTTTATTATGCAATAAGTACATATTAATTAATTAGTTTTAAACACAAATATTTACTTTTAGATGTAATAAATTCTAATTTATATTTTTGGTGTTACCTTAAGGTATTTGAACTTATACATTATGTTTGATTTTAGAGATTAGAGTTAAGATTTTTATTGAATAACTTTTATTTGTGAATTTTTCTAATTATTATAAAAGATGATAAATGAACTTGTTTTTTTAGATATGGTTCGAATTCGTCTTAATTTTATATTTATATTTGTTTTCTTATTAAATTAATTGTAATTTATTTACTGGTTAAGAAAATTTATTTTCACAATTCTATTCTTAATTTGATTTCATATGTTAAATGTTACTTTATTTTACTATAGAGTTTCTCATTCTCTATCTATTATAATCTACAAAAGTTTATTTAAATTCTTGAGATATTTTTCCTCTTATCATAATCTTAATTACACATTTTTTTTCTATTATGTGATTTTTTTTCTAATGGTGCATTTCAGAAAATACAAATCACAATTTTACTAAGAACATTTGATTGTTTTTACTCATTTATGTCTAATGGTCCTATATTGCTTAAGAGTAGAAAGTAATGACAATTTAGATATATTTTTCTCCCTTAAATCTTTCCATACATTTTTTAATAACAAAATTATGACAAAATTTAACTTTTTCTTAAAGATCCTTTATCCATTTTAGTGTGTTAGTTAAGTTAATTAAAAGAGAATATAATCATTAAAATTCACGATTTAAAAGGACCAACTCCATACTTGATTGTGATGAAATAGATATAATAACATAATAAAATATAATAAGATTAATCTGATGAAATATATATAGTAACAGAAAGAGATATAGGAAAGGGAGACTAAAAAAACTTGGTAATTGGTTTTGAAACATCAATCAGATTCTTCTTATAGTTAAAATATTTGAGGAGGATAATTTTTTAATTTATAACTTATGAATATGCTGGTGGTACTGGTGGTCAAATAACAAGTCTTCATCATAGTTGAGTTTATCATATTAATGTAGAGGTTTTCATTTGTACTACAAGTTGAATATAAAACTCATACTATCTGGCTAAATTACTCATATCTATTAATATTTATTCTTAATTATTAATTTCTTATAAATTCTCACATTATATTGTATCTTAGTAACTAAAGTTTCCAATTTCATTTACTATATCTAATTTTTTTTGTCCTTTTTTATATATTGAACAAATGAAATTAAGCAATAATTACAAAATTAATATATTTATAAAATTAATAAATGTTTCGGTTGTCATAGAATATTAGTTATGTGTAATTATTTATTTGTTTATAAGTACTTTATCTTTATTCAATTGCTATTGAAATTTACTCAATTATAATATTTTTATCATATTTGATAATAAAAAAGAAAATACATATTCTTTTTATATTAAATTGTTAATATAAAATCTTTCCTTTATTGTTATTTTATTTTTTATTAAAAAATATTTAATTAATATTTATAACAGTAAAATAAATTCAAGTATAAGTATATTGGTTACCCAATAAATTTGAGGATGAAATGACGAAAATCTCATACTTATTAAAAATTAGAATAAAGATGAACTTTCACTTTAAAAATAAGAATGATGATAATTAAATCTAGTCTCATTATTGAACGGTTAATTTTGATTCTTTTATCATCTCTGGATAAGATAATAAGAATTTTTTTTTTATTTTTTTTTGTAATTTTCATTTCTAGAGAGTCGAAAGCAGTGAATCTAATCTTCAACCGTGACAATAAAGTCCATTATTTCAAAAATAGTGCAGTAACTAAATAAAGTTTCAAAAATATATTAACCAAAGTTTATTATTTTTTTCAGAATACTTTATTTATTTGTATAAGAATCCTAAATTATCTGACTCACTTATTCTTAAGACAATGATAATATATTTCTGTTTAATTTAGTAGTCAGCTGTGGAGAAAGTGTCCACGATTGACATTAAATAATTGGTTTTAAACTTTCACTAAACATTTTTAAAGAATAAATTTTGCTATCAATGCTATATAATCCAACTCAAACAAGATTATCTTAATCCTATCCACTCCATGTGCAATTTTCTTTCTCAAATTGAAACCTATGGTGAAACCCAACATATTTGCAGAGGCATATGAATAAAAAGCTTTTTCCCATCACACATTCAACAGAGTCCAAATATGGAACCTAACTTAATGAATAGGTGAAAAGATAATTTGCATTGAAATGTTGAAGTGGGCCCTTTGTCCATAGTAGAAATGGCCCATAGAGGGGTGGGTGTCAAAATCAATGTTTCTTATTAAATTCCAATTCAAATACAAAGCATAATAATTGAATTTACCAATGTCTCTAAAGTTAAAGCAACATTCAATAGCCCTTATGAGGACAGCTAGAATAAACAAGAATATACAAAATGGAAGAAAGTACTTCACTTTCAATTTAAAGTACCCTCTTCCATTCTTTTGTACCATTTTTGGTATAATATCACATTATTTCCTTATGAGTCAAGTACTTCTGAAAAGGGTATTTGCTTACTTCTCACTAGTTATTTAATACCACACATTACAAAGCAATCCAAGCCACCCAATCACAATTAGTTTCCTAATCATAAACTATATTAGTGCTAAATTAAATGTTAACCATTGAAAGAGGGTTTCACAAAAAAGGAAATTCACACTATGACAAAGGAAAAGTTAGGATCATGTGAACCATTCCATATATGCAAAACTTGTGGACAACAATATTACAATCTTTCTTTTAAAATATGAGATAAACTTCCTATGAAACTCAACTCAACTCATTTTATAATGAGATGGGCCATTTTTTTTTATAATTTTATTGAAAATACATATTATTTATTCATCTTATCTCCTCCACAGTGGCATGTGCAGTTTGTTCAGTTGGCCATGTTTGTAGGTTTCCACTACCCCAAAACTAGAGGTCTGAATTGTCTGCTGGGATCTGCAAAGATCAATTTTATGGCCCATAATGAATCCAAAACCCCAAAAAGCTAGAGGATCATGTGATCCCACCTGTCTACACAAACAAACCCTGTGACAAACACTTCAAGATATATGGATAAAATATATTAATCAAAAACTTTAATTAAATTCAAAGAAAAGAATGAATAACACATTGCTACTACCAACCATCATCAACTTAGGAGATAGTCAAATTCTTTACAGTCCATGTTGTGATATTTTTTTAAGTTAAGGGATTATGGAATTCTTTCATTCCATTCAGTGCTCCAAAAAAAATTTATTTTAGTCTAAATATTCTATTATTAGATTTTTTTTTTTTTAATAAAGTTAAGAGATCACTATTTCCATCTTGTCTCTAATTTATTGAAAAAAAATCAATTTTAATATTACTCATACTGATATTTAGATAAAAAAGAATTTGTCTAGGTGACCTGAATTATTGATAATCCTTGAAGCTAAGTTTGGTTGGCTAAAGGCAGGGAAGGGGCCACAAATTTGCATAAAAGGTGGCTCTTGATAAATGAATTTTTGAAGAAAAAAAAAGATGAAATAAAAGAAACATTTTGTAACAAGTGGACGAAGAAATGCAACATGGTCACGCATACCTGTTTATATTGCAAAAATAGTAATGTGTTTTTTAAATGCTTTTTAAATATAAACCCATAATTAATTTTAAGTATTTATAACCTTTTTATAATAATAATAATAATAAAAATATTAAGGGATGATGGGGCAAAAGTGTAGGGTAGGGTGAAAGGACATAAGACAGATCTGGGGGGAGATTTGTGCTTGGTTTGATATTGACTTGGAAGTGTTATAAAGGTACGTGTCGCATAGCCCAACCAACTAACAAACAAACAACTTCTCCAATTGTGGCTCTCATTTTTTTCTCCTTTTTATATTACTATATTTCAAACCAACCCTTTCTCTTTCTTTCTTAACAATACTCTACTTTTTTTCTCAGATTATTTTTCATAAAATTATCCATGAAAAATGATAAAATGATTCAAGTGCGTTTTTAATATAAATTTAAATAGTGAAGAGTATGAAGAAGTAATTAATTTAAGTTTAATTTATTTTTTATATGATGTGAGATTGTCTGGTTTTATATATTTTAAATTATTTTTCTAATAAAAGTAAAATATTTCAACAAAACTGAAAGGATTGGTCATTCTGAAAGTACAATGTCACAGAGGAAATCTATGAGAGGGCATGCTGACAGGATTAACTTGCACTCCAACAAAAATAAATAAATTAATTAATTAAAAAATTAATTAGAGAAATTGAAATTCCGAAATGAGGTTGGCGTTTACGGTAGATAAGGGAAGTGGAAAGCTGAGGTGGCAATAAAGCGCAGAGCAGAGCATAGGAAGGTACGGTGGGGACCACACCATGGAATCACATTCACATATATTCACTCACATTCATTACATCCTTTGTTTTTAGTGCTTCCAGATATTTCTTCATTTTTATTTCTCATTCATTCATTCCCAAAAATAACTTCCTTTTAAAACTCACCATTTTAAAGTGTCTTTCAATCTACCCACACACAATCTGTATAATTTATTTTGTAGTGCCATCAATATATAAAATATTTGCGAGCATGGATTGTCAGATTAATAATTATGTACTGTTTTATAAATTATTTTTAATGTGATTTTTATGATGGTAATTATAAAATTCACTAAACTTAATACATATAATAATAGATTGTGATTGAAAAATATAAAATTAATTTACATGGTTGATATATATGTAAGATTCAGATCATTTTACAAAGATTATATTATCTTTTTAGACAACGAGATTTTATAATTCTTTATGATTTTTCTCTTTCTTAAAAGTCTAGTTTTCAAAAGTCTGGTTTTTCTATTGTTTAGGTTTTTTTATTGTTTCATATTGAAGATAAAAAATCTCTATTATCTCCATTCAATTCCTAATATAAGATATAGCAGGGTTGAACCGGTTTAACGTCTTATCTTATTTTAGGTAAGTACTAATTTTTCTCTCTTCTTCATTAGTTTATGATTTTCATAAAAATAAAAAAAAAACTGAGTTTTATTTTCTTGCATGTAATTTTAGAGGTATTAATAATTATTTTTGTTTGTTTTAGATCCTAAAGATAGGTTTATATTATTAATCAGAATTATACGATATAAGTTGAGTTATCCTTTCAAGTGATAGCTTGAAGTCTTTTATAGGCGATTCTCCTCTTAGACAGGTAAGGGAAGCTAAATTGACATGTCTAAGTAGACATTGGATTCTATTTTCAAATTGAGTTCTTATAAGATTTGAAAACTAAATGTGAATGTGCTTAAAAAAATTGTGTACTTTTCATTTGATAGGTTTATATTGGTTTTTAATGTGAAATAAGTAAAATTGATTGATTGATTTTTTGTAGTTTTAGTTTGATGATAGTATTAGAAGTTGATATTACGAATGTATGCAGATTTATTTATGGTTTAAGGATTGATTAGTTCATCTATATATATATAGGTAAATGACCTATAACTATTAAGAAAATGGAATTTTTAATGTGATTAGACAGTAGTATAATATTTGCCTCAATTTGATTAATCATGATCTATAATTGATTTTGAAAATAGGTAAGTATTATGAGTTATCACATTGAGTTCATGACTTATGTTTGGAGAAGAATGTGTTTTTAAAAGGAAACTTACTGATAGTTTGATAAAAGTGATGATGATAAAAGTGATGATTTGAAATTTTATATGATTGTAAAATAAGGAGAGTAAGAAATTAATTGGATAAGGAATTGAGTGAACTTAAAATGTTCTGAATTATTTTGTTTTTCCTTAATACTGATAATCTTTTCACTGTATTACAATATGTATGAAAAAAATATTATTGAAGAAAAAAATAGACTTATAATTAATTTATTTTTTATTTTAATTTTAATTTTATATCTCTAATACTATAGACCAATAAGTCATCTCTTTTACAAAAACATATTATATCATTAAGCACATAGTACTAGATAAAAAAAGATAAATCAATTATAATTATGTTTAAAGTAAATTTTTATTCTCATATCTTTTATTATCCATTTTTCTTATTTTCTTTAAGATTAGAAAGCAAAGGATACCAATAACTTTACTAAGGTAAGATGGTAGTTGCGAAGGGTGTTAAACTTTGAAAGTTTTACCAACTCATTATGATATTTAGTAGAATTATTTTGCTTGCAAAACACACTATCTATAATTAAGAGTAAATTATTTAAATCTATTTTGTTTAAGTTAATTTAAATGCGTTTAAATGTGATGTTAAAATGGACTGAAGTTTAGTTTCTTATTTGTCCAAATTATTTGAAGATTATGGTTGTATTGGAATATACTAAGGGAAGTTGTGAAGTGTGTTAAACTTTGGAAGTTTTACCAACTCATTTTGAAATTTAGTAGGGTTGTAGAATTATTTTGCTTATAAAACACATTATCTCTAGATCCAGAGTAAATTATTTACATTTATTTTGTTTAAGTTGATTTAGATGTGTTTAAATGTGATGTTAAAATGGATTGAAGTTTAGTTTCCTATTTATCAAAATTATTTGAAGATTATGATTGTATTGGAATATACTTATGTCAAGTCAAATTGAATTTTGGAATAGTCAAATTTAATCACTTAGGTGACACTCAAGCAATAAACAATCATTACATGCATCATTCAATGTTATTCAAGCATCAACATGGTCACTAGAGCAACATCACATATCTTTCAAACAATGACTTCAGACTTGAGAGAAATATCATAACAATTATTTTTCTATAGAACTCTCACTACTCAAGCAAAAAATGGTCGCTCAAATAGTAATGTTCATTCAAGTGATGAGAGAGTACTTAAGTGAGAAAAATGTCAAATCAATTATCTCTCATACGAGCTATTTAACACTCAAACAGCGAGAGGATATAACTCAAGTAACATAGTCATGAATATTATCACATATTTAAATTGACAATGTTGTTATTATTATTGGTAGATATACACGTATTGGATGAGATACATATGTGTTGGATGTATGTGGTATCATGAAAGATTATGTGATTATGCATGTAAGTTATATGGATGTACTAAATTATGTATGTATATGTATGAACTAGATAAAATGATATGATCATGAAATGGTATGATATACACCATAATGCATATTGTGTTTGGATACCTAGAGTCATATTATGATCTATTGTGGTTGTGTGTAATGATCTATTGTGAATGTGATATCAAGTGCATAAATCTATTAAGAAAAAAATAGTCAATTAATAATTTAGATCACATATATCAAGATATTTGGTGGTTGGTGAGAAACTAATGGAGATTTACCTATCAAACTTTATAAAGTAAGTACAATAAATTATTCTAACATAAAAAGTTTAAGAATAGATTTTAATATTATTTACATTAAATCAAATGTTAGTATCATATAAAACATACTTAATTAGTCTTTCAAAAGGTATGGAGTAACAAATTCTTATAATTTCGATAATAATTTAAGTATAATTTGTTATTGTGATTCCTTAAATTTAGATCATACGATGATATAAATAACACATGTATATATAAAACTATATATTATCATAATATCATTATTGCATTTAGTTCATTCTTATGTTGCATGTTTACCAACAAAAGTTAGAATGATAATTATTTATTTTTAAATTTTTGTTATGTTTATATAAATATATATAATTCAAAAAATGTTGTACATGAATAATTTTTATGATTGCTAATTATTGATACAATTATATAAATGCATTACTAGTATAAATATATTCTTTACCGTGTTACGTATTGAATCTTGTAAATAGCTTTTTAATTTTAAGGAATAAAGTTTTAAATATTTATGATTTGTGTTGGATGCTAAACTATGGACTGAATGATCTATTTATTAATCTCAATTATCCTAAACCTCAATACATTGATCTTTTAAAAATTTCACACCCAATTATTCTGTGAAGGATTTTATTGAGTAATATATATCGAACATATTGTAAAGAGTAGTAGTATTATTATCTAATTACAAACTGTCTAATAATTTGTTATAATAACAAGCTTAACATCTATGTCAAACAATTATCTTTTATTGATTGATACTACTGTATTTTACACCAACAAATACGTAGAAATTAAACTTTAACTTATTATCAAAGTTACTTGATGAAATTAAATATTTAAATAAATAATTTTACAGTTTATTGTTAAAAAATTATTGTGATGACATAAATAAATAAAGAAGATTGACTAAGGTATTGTTTGAGATTATTATAAGCTTTTCATGGCAAGATATTTTTTTTTTGTATTTTAATGTAAGAATGTGAATAAATTGAAAAAAAAAACCTTTTAACTCTAATTTGCTTAATTATGTATTTAGGATATGTTTGTGATTTTGTGAGTTAATTTTAAATGTAATTCGACGATAATAGTTGTATTTTAGTTAAAATTATAAAATATAGATATTATTTATAATAAAAGTGGTTTGGTACTTGACGTTGAAATTATAACAAAAATGTACTCAGGAAAATAAACATAATAGATACAGATATAACATATACTAATTTAAAAATTCTATTAACTTCATAATATTAATCATTTTCTTATTTTTCTTTTGTCCTTTTTAACTTTATTGGCCAAAAAATATTTTTTCGTTTCCTTTTAAAGAATTGATAATTTACAAGAGATTTGTATGATATCGACAACTAGTGTATATAATAAGGAAAAAATATATTTTTTTTAAAACTTAAGTTTAGCGTTATTTCAACCAAGATCATCTTTTGACATCTCAAATTTGTGTTGACTCTAATCAAGATCAATATAAGATTAAGATACAAAGTAAAGCAGTTTCTGAAGATTATATTCACCCGAGTTTATGTTAATATACTATATGGTTGGTGGAGATACCTATCTCTTTTGGATCTCGACATTTATTTCAGTCATTCCTATGTTATGCAATTAGAACTTGATTATAATCAATCACCATGTAATACGTAATGGTTAAAAGCTAAACCAATATTAGAAAGGTAATTGAGCCTACTTGGGCTTACATTTATGGTCTGTACAGGTAAGGGCCCAACTCTAAACCTATAAGTAGGTGAATCCTTTCAAAACACTAGATAATAAAACCTTGTATACTAATAAATTAAATCTCTATATTCCGACAACTAACTTGAACCTTAAATACTTATAAATATCCCTCTTAGGAATGAGACTTGTGGTGACAGTCGAAACCAAAAAGTATTGAAGATTGAAAAGTATTGAAGATTGATAACAAAATTGGAGTATAGTGATCCTATAAGGTGATCCAACCTTGTAAGAACAAAGCTAGCTAAAGGAGTATAGAGTATTAATTTTTAATTTTTATACAATTATCCTTCTTCTTTCTACAAAACTTTATGTCTTCTTTCCTATACATGATTTGGAGTCTTTGATAGTGAATATGGTTTTTGAGTTTGAGTTTAATTTTGAGGTGTTTAATGGTTACGGTCAAGATCTTAAATGTGATTGAGAAGTATTTTTTAGTTTTTTTTTCATTCTTCTTTAATCACTCTTTTCCTTAAGACACAAGAAAACACAAAAATAATAAAATTTAGTATATTTAAAGTCAAATTGTAATTATAAGTGATGACATTGAATAATAAATTTAATTAAAATTTATTAAATTATATAATTATTTTAGGCTTGTTTTAGACTTAGTTCTTTCCGTGTGTTAGTGAACTAAAGAGATTAAAATTACTATATTGACATTACTTGGGGAGTGATTTATGAAATTGTTGTGAGGACATAACAAAAACCAAGCTATAGTTTATGGTTAACCTATTTTTGAATTATAACATTAACAATAATGTGCTTATATTGTCATTAGATTGTTTAATAAATTATCATGTTATTTGGTAATAAAGTGGTGTAACTTGTATTGTAATTAATTTTGAATATTGCAAAATTCTTAAGTTGAATATTGATAAAATGATAAGATTTAAATAAGAATATAGTAACTCTTAGAGATCTCATATTTATTAGGAACATAATTAAATGATAATATATAAGTAAGTTCAAATCAAGTTGGTTGTGTAGCGTTAAGTTAGTGTTAAAATTTACATAAGTTAATCAAATTTATCTAATTTATCGTGACATTTGTTATTAAGTTTTTGTCTAATTTTATGTTTAAAATGTTTAATCGTTAATGTGAGAATGTGTTAAAGATTTCAAACTAACTAAAAATATTACCAAACTATAATATACTATTTGTGAATGTTAAAATAATATAATAGTGATCTTACTTAAATTAATCATAAATGTTGAAGCTTAACACAAAATCTATCAATTATTAAAGAGACTAATACGATGGTTTATATTTATATTTTGGAAAGGATAAATATGTATTAAATATTTTATTAAATCGTTGTGTGAAGTAGATAACATTATAATAGGTAATAGTTTGATAATCAGTACTAGAATGAATTTATTTCAGAAACTTTTCCGTCTTTTTAGATTTTTCTAATATATATATATAGTCTAGTTTTATTTAGTTAGAGCCAATACTAATTATTATCAAATTGATATTTTTTTTACTTCTATGGACAATTATTCACGTGTATTATTTTTTCTATAGAAGGTCATATTAAATTCACTACAGTTCAATTATCTTCTGGTCTTGATCACACACACACGTGTGTGTATATATATATATATATATATATATATATATATATATATATATATATATATATTTATATATATATATATATATATATATATATTAAAATATTTAATGTACAAAAAAAATGTATCAGAAAGAAAAAAATTAATAAATATCGAAACTAATAAAGTAAGAAAAAACATTTTTATATACAGATTACAGATTCAAATATTACATTCAAGGAGTTTATTTAATTAGTATAATGATGTGATCTTTTTGCTTGTTATGAGTACTGTGAAAAATATTTGACAGCATGCGTGAATCAAGGTGAAGCACTTAATATATATATATATATATATATATATATATATATATATATTTTGTAAGTGTATATATTTATAAATTTATAAAAATGAAGTTGTTTTTGTGTTTTTTGTGGTTGGTGGGGGTTACTGTGTGTGTATTTTTTTTGT
>Ga0099824_1008707_pt1 | contig 12847 bp, 6 predicted proteins | sample SiratrowhiteBW_FD_76837 | JGI IMG/M metagenome (GOLD analysis project Ga0099824, IMG submission 76837) | Root nodule microbial communities of legume samples collected from California, USA - Siratro white BW | ecosystem: Host-associated > Plants > Roots > Nodule | place: USA: California... | reverse complement strand
TTTTTTTATTGTTTTTTTTTCTTATCTTATATAATAAACAAAAAAATTATTTTCTTTTACCCCCCCCCCCTTTTTTTTTTTTTTTTTTTCTGCAATGCTTCTAACCAAGGAAGAGTGTTATCTCACTGTACAAACTTACGAGCATTTGAGTTTATCTCGCAAGGTGGCAATTTCTTGGGAGCTGTCTTACATGTACATTGCACAAGCTAAAATAAATGTACAATTTAACCTGTGTATAATCAGTTTTAGGGTCGGTTACTCTTTGCCACTATTTGGGATTGATAGTTATGATATGTCTTGCCATACTTCTAACATGTATCCCTGAACTCTGAATTCCAAACCCATCATCATCCTCGCCTGTTTTGGCACCATTTTTATTCAGTTTTCTGCGTTATGATGATAATTTTGTGTTTTTTTTAGCTAAGTCCAATTACTTTGTGATTCAGGACTTTTGTTGTTGTTAAGTGCGAGAGAAGTTTCTTGCTAAACCTGAATCCATCAATATTTAATCACCCAATTAATGTGGTTGCCATGTTATGTTTTTTGCATAAATAATCAAATATTGCAGACAGACACTGGTTGGTTCCACATAATTTCAGATGTTGGTGATGAAAGCAAATGGATAAATATTTAAGTATTTGTATGTTCCTGATTTGTGACAGAAGTTGTTTCCCGACTGCAGGTTTAATAGGTGATGTACCAGTTATACTTGCAAAACCACAGACTTTTATGAACTCAAGCGGTGAATCTGTATGTCTGCTATCTGGATACAATGTTCAAATGTTTTAAAGCAATGGCATTTTGTTGTGTCTATGCTATGATGACTCATGTTTATTCTTATGACATCAATTCTTTCTTTTCATTTAAAGATATGTGTCTTAATGTTAAAATAACATATCTGTATTCCAAGTTGGACCTCTGTCATAAATATTATATTTTGATTATTATTGGCTGGTGTTTCAATCTATTTTGAAGGTTGGGACCATAGTTTCATACTACAAGATTCCACTGAAGCAAGTACTTGTGGTATAATATCAATGCTATGACTACTGTGTTCTTATTTTTTAAGCAATATAGCAAAATTAGAAGGATGGTCTGCTTGAGTAATATATTAATAATTTTCTTTTTCAGATCTTTGATGACTTGGATTTACCTTTTGCTAAATTGCGGCTTCTACCAAAGGGTGGACATGGAGGCCACAATGGGTAATTATATTTTTCTTTACATGCACATTCTTTTTGCTACGGAACAGCATGTATGCCTGCTTTGGCACCTTTGAATCTATTAATCAACATGTCCATTGTTGTTGTGAATAGCAAGGCCTGGATTCTTCATATTTATGAAAGTTGAAATGTTATATTTGTCTTCCTTTAGTCACACCCACAAGGTCAGGGAAATGCTCAGCTTGAAGAATACTTTGCTACACAATAATCTTTTTTCATGCTCAACTGGATCAAGGCAAAATATTAGGTTGTGGGATTCTAGACTCGAATGCCTTGTTTTGGAAAGGAACTATTTATTTTCATTGAATGTGGTTAAATTTTCTGCTGTCTGTCTAATGATCAAGGTAATATCCTCTCTCACTCTTGGGGCAAAGGGTGTTTGAGTGGCTTACTTGCTGTGTTGTACAACCAAGACAATGTGAATGGCAGGCACACAGTCAAAGAGAACTAGAAAAATTACTATAGTAAAAAAGTGCCTTTCTCTGCTGAACTATATGTTGTAGGGATAAATCAGCTTCCTTTTCTCTGCATCAAATAATTGATTTGTGTGGTTTTGGTACCGTGCCAGTTTGAGAAACTCATTTTTTGTGTTTGGGTTGGGGAGTGCATTGGAAAGACTGTATTTAAGTTTTGGAAGAGGCAAGGCATGCCGGAAGCCTAACTATTTTTATTATGGTAATTTATACTGGGTGATATAACAATAACCATTTACCTTGTTTCTTTCAAATTGAAGGAGAAATGAAGTGTCACTGTTTTCATTTTCCTTCTTGGTTTTTGGCAGAATGAAGAGTGTTATTAATCATTTCAAAGGGAATAATGGTTTTCCTCGTTTAAGAATTGGTAAGTATACCATTTCAATAATTTATAACACATCTATATTACAGTAATTTATAATACCATGCCATTTTGTTGCTGATTAGGAATTGGACGACCTCCCGGTAAAATGGATCCTGTAGCGTTTGTTCTTCGCACGTTCACTAAACAGGAGAGAGAAGAGGTATATATATATATTTTTTTTTTTCTCATTTTGAAGTTTGAGCTGACAACTGACTTGCAACACATGGAAGTTCTAAATGTTCATAAACTTATCTTTCAGTTAAATTTTACATTACACGATGGATTAGAAGCTGTGCGGATTCTTTTGCTTGAGGGATTTGATAGAAGTGCGACATTTGTCAATAGTGCCAAAAAGATAGAGCAAACAGGTTGAGGAATAGCAAACCCTTTTGACAAGTACAAACAGGATCGTATGGCAAGGAGATACATACTAGTTAAAAAGAGTAAATTCGTTAAAGGCATTTTTAATTCGACAGAGTTATGTCTGAGCAAATATTCATCCATTTTTTCAGAAGCAGTTTCTTCCCAATGAATTCGAACCTGTAACTTGGAATCTTCAGGTACCTGTATGTTTCGATACTATTCTGTTCTGTTTTATCAAATTTGGGCCCTTCCAGCACCTTGAATGGGTACAATGTTAATGTTGTGGAATTATTATTAGGCAGTTGCAATTAACTTTTATAATGATGATAGTATATGATCATTTTCTCTGTAAAGATTCCATCCTTAGCTGCCAGTAAGTTAATAGCTCAAAGGTCACGCAACATCTGTCTTTAATCCTTCATCACTATGTACGGCAAGGTTTTTCAGAGAGTTTTTTATTGGTTGAGAGAGGACTATGTATACAAGACTTGCTGTGGTATGATGTCATGAATCTGCTCATCCATTTCCTTTCCTTAGAGAGAGAGAAATAATGATTGTCATTGACTGTTTGGTCAAGGAGTTGTATTTTTTAATCAAAGTTTTTGTGTATAACCTCCACCTACATATCTTTGAAAATTGCTATTATCATTACTTCTACCATACTATTTAATATTATATGGAGTTTATTATTGGATGAAAATAAAATTCTAATTAAACTAAATTAAATACTTTTAATGTTATTTTTGTCTCAAAATTAAATCAATTTAGTCTTATAGAACTATGATAAATTTATCCTTGAAAATTGGAATTATAATTTAAAATTTAAAAGTGAGCTCAATTTAAAATTTGCCTTTTCATAATCATAATGCTAACTATTATTTTTTTCAATGTCATGATTCCATTTTTTCAAGTTGATAGTTCAAATTAAACAAACTTACTATTTTATCAAATTAATTTGATTATAATTTAAAGATTTGTGAATTAAGCTAAATTAAATGTATTTGATAACTTTTTGTCCAAAAATTAAAAACTCTAGTTTTAGTGGTGAATTATTTAATTAAGACAAAGTTATCTTTAAATTAAAATCTTGTTTAATATGTGTTCAATTTAAAATTTTGATTTTTTTATTGTTTAAATGATAATTATAAAGTTTTAATTGTTTTATTTTCAATTTTCAAATATTAGTTAATTACTAATATTTTTTTATTTTGAAAAATAAAAGTAATCTAATTTTAAAAAAAGTTTGTTCATCTTTTAAAGTAATCTTAATTTTGAAAAAAAAAATTTCATCCTTTAAAGATTCAGCATGTCTCAATTATTTAATTATATTTTTAAATATTTGACTAAAATAATCAAGAAATGATAGTGTTGTTGTCAATAATAATTATTTAAAGTAATATTTTAAATATGTATTTTATTTATAAGTTTTTTATTTATCAGTTACAAATAACAAAGAAAATAAATTTTGGACCTAAATAATTTTATACAAGCAATCTTACATTGAAATTATCATAATATTCTAAAAACATATTAATATAAAATTACTGTAACTTTAATATTTAACAAACAAGCTCTGTTTTTAAGATTTAATATGGACAGAACATTGAGACTCACATAACACCGTTACTTACAAAACGTACCTAAATTTTGTATGACATATACTATTTTTTAAAAGAGAAAAGTATAATTTTAAAACATTCGCTAACCATTTCCCTTGATGATGGAGATGGTACACATTTTCATTTATTTTATCATTTGTTTCTTTATATTTATTAATTAATTCTATATCTAAAAAAATACTTATAAAAATATAAACTATTTTTATTATATATTTATAATCATGATTTTTTAAATAAAAATTAAAACATTTTATAACTGTTTTTGATACATGTTTTATTATAAATTTACAAGTCCCATCATATAATTAAGTTTTATATGTATAATTTTTTCTAACTGTAAAATTGTTTTTAATAAAAATTTCAAATTATTTAATTACAAAAAATACCTTTTAATCATATTTTTATTTTTATTATCATAAAAATATGCACGCTTCCACTCTTCCTTGTTTGTTTGTACAGATCTGAAGGGCCCAATCCAAAACCTGCATGGATTGAATCCCAAAAACCCGCCATCAGCGGAAACTTGAAAAAGCCCTTTGTCTCTCTTCACTCCTTCTTCATTTCCTTCTCTCTGCTCCTTCTTTGCTCTCTCATCTCATCTCATCAAACCCTTCAATCCTAACTCTCTTAGCCAACCCACATTGACCTCTCCACACTCAGTCATGTATGGCGGTGGTCAGTGTTCACTCTTTTCTTTTCTCTCACTCTCAAATTTGCTATTCTCTGATAATCGTTTTCATTCTAATCTTTTTGTTTTCTTTCTGTTCGTAATTCACAGACGAAGTGTCAGCAATAGTAATAGACCTGGGTTCGCATACATGCAAAGCCGGTTACGCTGGTGAAGATGCTCCCAAGGCCGTTTTCCCCTCTGTGAGTGTCTCTTTTAACTGTGACCTACCCTCCAAGCAAACATTCTGCTCTTGCTTCTTCCATCAGATAGAAATTGAAATGTGCCTCTATGAGTTTTTAATCTTATTAATTTGTATCTTAAATATTGAAGGTTTCTCAAGCCTTAAGCACCTTAGTGAGGATAGTAATTTCATAGAATGGACAACTTCTGGGACTGAATTTTTGTATGCAAACTTTTGGGGACTGAATCAACACCACATTACTAGGTTTAGGATGAAATTGTATATTGACTGTTCCATCTTTTGATCAGTTATATCAATTGTATATTATTATTCCTTTTCGGATATGGTTCTGGAAGTTAACCGGCCACTAGCATTATCTAATCTCAGTAGTTGATGATATAATAAACACTAAGTGCATATGCATAACAAGTCATGTATATATTGAAATATTATTGATTTTCTTTGGATAATACCTAGTTTATTTTTACTTTACTGGAACCAAATTTGTGCATGTAGTGAATAGATAACTATTGGTGCTTGATCTTAATACTGTGGGATGCATGCATAACATATTCTTGTAAGGGATATCTGGAAAATTTATAGGACATACATAGTTACATATAGTGGTTGATTGTTTAGGTTGTTGGTGCAATTGATCAAATGGACATTGATGGACCTGTTGATGCTGGTGTTAACACTGGATCTGCTGTGGATTTACAAAACAATAACAAAAATCATGATTCTGATAGAACCAAGGGAAAATGCAAACTTTATGTAGGATCTCAGTCACTGGGATACCGTCGAGACTATATGGAGGTATTTGAATCTGCTATATTAGGCTTTAATTAATCATTTCAGTTTTTTCTTAATTATTTTGTTTTTTCTTTTTGTAATTTATCTGCTATGTTGATTAGGTGCTCTCACCACTGAAGAATGGAGTTATTGTTGACTGGAATATTGTTGACAACATATGGGATCATGCTTTGAGGTTGTTGCTGACTACTGAATCTGTATAATCTGGAATGAGGAATCATCATTTTCTTCTCTTCTTCTCTTCTTCTTTTGGGTGGTATACAGGATCATTATTTTCTTGATATATAATATGCAGTTGTCAATTGCCAAGGTTCCTACTTAGGAAGCTTGTGATGGTTTTTTCATATGCATTGGTCCCAAGAATTAGTCAACTCTAGTATATAAAGAGAGTAAAAAGGGAATATGCGTGGTTTACACTAATCTCGCCATATTTTTACCAATCCATGTATGTATGATATTATTTTTTCATTTGTGTCAAGTATTCTTCTCTTACGCATTGTGGGTAATTTATTTTTTTCTTATGTTTTATTCTACTATTCACTGTCACTGGTTTTTCAGGAAATGCCTCCTAGTTGATCCTAAAGAGCGTCCAATGCTACTTGCGGAATCATGTTCCAACACTCAAGAACAGAGAGAAAGGTATTCTAATAAAAGTACACATCTCTCTCTCAGTTAAGTTTTTGGTTTTTAGGCTTTTAGATGTTTACACCATTATATTATTTCATGTTCTGTAATAAAGTTTGGTTCAATTCTCGATTTTTAGATTTTCATTTTTTAGTTATTTTTTTTCTGTATCAGGGCAGCAGAACTTATGTTTGAAAAATATAAAGTGCCAGCATTGTTTTTGGCGAAGAATGCGGTAAGTTGTATGACTTTACTTCTCTGGTCATATCTTAATTTTACATGCAAGTTGCAAGTTGCGACAAAAAAATTAGTGATAAAAGAGGCATTTTATATAGTTGGCAAGAAACCATGAATCTGTGAACTAGTTAATGGAGTCGTTCTTGATACCAGGTTCTCACATCTTTTGCGTCAGGGCGTGCTACCTCGTTAGTTGTTGATAGGTATGAGATTTTGAAGCTGATAAATAGCTTGGTTCTTTGTTGATGTTAATGTTCAATACAATTTCCAAATTATGTACTTGTGAATATGATTCAGAAGATAGTGCAATACATTTGTCTTCCCTTTTTTTTTTTTTCAGCATGCAACTAGTTTTTTGTTGTCACTTTTTTTCATATTCATTGATTGTAGTAGACATGCCACATTATAATACTACATTTCTGATGTGTAGTTTTGTTCATTATTTCAAAATTTAGTGGTGGTGGATCAACTACAGCTGTACCAGTACTGGATGGTTATGTTCTTCAAAAGGTATTGCTTGCTGTCCTGGAAGATAGAGCACATATATTTGATGACCTGGTCCATTTTTCTACATGCTTATTGCATTTAATGTGTTATTTTAAGATTGATTTTATTACTTATACTTCTCTTTGTGTGAATTATTGTTCCAAAAACATCTTATTTCATTAAAAATTATCACTATAAGTCATTGATATATTGCTTACATATATTTAATATGGTATGATAAATTATCTCATCTTCTTTTGCTGACACTACGAAAGAATATAGTAAAAGGTATTGTTTAAAAATTTGTGACAAAAACTGGGCGATTTTCTAATTGTATAATCACAACTGGTTGATGTCTTATTTTCTTACCTTGATATATAATTTAGAGGAATTTTTATTATATTTTAATTGTAGCCTTATCTGCTGTCTTTAATGTTTTTTTAAGTTTCCTGTGTCTGCTTATCTTTTTGTTTATATCTACAATAGGCTGTGATAACATCTCCTATTGGAGGAGAATTTCTGACAGATTGCTTGATGAAAAGTTTGGAAGGCAAAGGTATCACAGTGAGTGACAAACATGAGCTATTTTCATTTTAAGGATCATTCAATTAAAGTAGTTATATTTATATTTACATTTTTTTGTTAGCCAAGACCTCGATATTCATTCAAGAAAAAGGAAATAAGGCCTGGAAATCTTCAGGTATCTTATAATTGTAATGTTTAACTATATCTCAGTAGCATGTCTTGCTTTTTTCTTTTTGCTTACCTTTTAATTCTTCTTCCCTTGAGTTTTTGAAGTTTGCAATGTCCGTGTGTCAACCTTGGAGTGTTATATTCCACTGTTGCCCCCAGAGGGCTTCAACTTTGTGGTAGAATTATCATGACATGGAATAAGGACTCCATTTTCATCTACTCAAGCGTGGTGGTCATTCTTGATCTTGAACTTTATCAACCAATTAATTGTTCAAGTTCGATAAGAATGACACTATTGGTTGTGGTACATTGCTGGAATGATAAATGTACATCTAGTTTACTTTCTTGCGTATTCATATCTAATCCTATGGGCTAAACAATGTTATTAAGCGTCATGCTATTAAATTTAGGCATGCTTTAAATAACTACTGCAGTCAAATGCACACTAGAGTGTGATCTTTATGACCTTTGTTTTTTCTGATTCATAGGTTGTAGACCTTGATTTTCCACATACAACAGAAAGCTACAAACTCTACTCCCAGGTATGTATTCCGCCCAAATTTTCTTTTTACGTCTTCATTCCCTGCTGACTCTTTCTTGTGACAGAGGGTTATTGCTAGTGACATCAAGGAATGTGTTTGCCGAACACCAGATTCTCCATATGATGGTTTGTATCCCAATTGTAGTTTCACATAATGTTTTGACTTTTGAGCCTTCTTGGTCTAGTTCATAGTATTCTTTGTGGGACATATACAGAAAAATGTTTTACTTATGGTGGCACTTCTGTTATGTTGTGCATTAATTAGCTCTTTATTGGTAATATGTTGCTTGAAAATAAAATGTTATTCCATTCTTCAATGATTGATATTAACAGTAGCACTACTATTGTATTATTTCATAATTAGTGAAAGTTTTTTTGTTAATCTATGGGAGTAGTGTACGTGTTTAATTAGATTCTTATAATTTAGCTTTGATGTTAATTATTATATAACTAGTAAACTGATGTGATTGCTTGCAACTGTAGGGTTTAAACAGCTTTCACAGTTCTCTCGCAATATGTTGGCTTGATTTTTCCTTTGACATTATCCGTGGCACTTGCTCATGGCTTTTTGAGTGTTGATGCAATGAAAATTTTTATTGAAAAAGAAAGCATTTATTATATGTAAAACACAAATAGTTTAATTTATTTAATTAATTGGAAACATCTACTTGTGTGTATTATTAACTGCTCGTGGGCTGTTTGTTTCTACAGATAGAAAAGCTTTGATTTACTGGACACAAAGAAATAAGTACAAGGCATAAAAAACAAAAACGAATATTCTCGAAAAACGAAACAAAAATTGGTTTAGACTTTCTTTGCATATAGGCGAAGATTGGATGGAAAATGCTTATATAATCAATTATGAGTAGAATTATAATCGATTATTTAGGTTAACATTTTATTCATAATTAAATTTTTTAGATTAACTAAAATAAAAAAAACACTCAAGTTATATAAAATAAAAATAATAATTTAAATTTTAATATTTTAAAGTAATTTATTTTAATATATTATTATTTTAAAAATATCTCTTTTATTTATTAAATTTTATAATATTTTTTATTTTAATTTAAAATTTATTTATATTTAAAAAAATTGTTTTATTACTTATTTTCTGAATATATTAATGTAAAAAAATTATTTTATTACATCAATCGCATCTATACACAAACTTTTCACTCATTTTTATTCTTCAATCCAACCAATCCCATTTTCTACTATCTTTCCCAACCTTTCTTTCCTTTTCCTCTCTACCTTTAATCCAAACAAAATTGGACCCATATTCTATAACTATGACGGTTTTACCTTTCTGTTTACATTGGATTATTATTATCAGATTACAGACATGACCCGATATCCATTATAATTTTTTGTCCATGCAGAGAGTACATATTCTAACATTCCTATGACTCCATACGAGCTTCCTGATGGCCAGAGAGTCTAACATTACGTGTCTTCCATTCTTGTCTCTGTTATCTTCTGTGTATCTACAAATATATTTGTTGATTTGGTGTTTAATTGCCTTTTCTGCAATAATCATATAACTTTGATACCATGGATGTCACAGGATTATTGAAGTCGGATCTGACAGATTCAAGATTCCTGATATTCTTTTTAATCCATCTCTTGTTCTGGTGTGTGGCTTTCATGCTTGGATATTTTTAATTTTATTCAATGAGATTTTTAACGGTGTTCTGTGGTTTCACTGTTCAGTTCAGTCAAATTTCCCGTATGCATCCTGTTACTAATTTTTCTTCTTCAATGTATATCGCAGACAATCCCTGGCATGGAGAGTTTTTCAGAAGTTGCTCCTTCAGTTCGCAGTCTTCCAAAAATGGTATATTTTTTTGTAATTTTAAGTGCAGTCTTTCTATATACACTCAAGACTTAAAAATTTTTCCATTGCTCATTATTTTACCGTTTCTTTTGCAGATCATAGAGAGCATTAATAAGTGTGATGTGGACATTCGTAGAGAACTATTTAGTACCATACTGGTAACTTTCATATTGATTTGGTGCTCGATCTGTTCCATGCCCTTCCTCTTTCTGAGTTTAAGGGTACTTGGACATATTTGAAACTGATTCTGTATATCTCACAGCTCACTGGTGGTACAGCTTCAATGCATCAACTGAAGGAGCGCATTGAGAAAGACTTGTTGGAGGTCAAATTTACAGAGAAGCACATTTTATTAACTGAATGCCAAATTTTTTAATATCATAATTTTATCGGTTTGTTTTCTTTAGAATATCCAATGTTTTGTACTCCGTTCTATTCTAATAAATTTCTTTTTTGCTACATGCTATCCCTATCATATACGGAAAGACACAATCTACACTGAATGCCAAATTTCTGGATATCATAAATTTTATCAGTTGATTTCTTTTAAAATGTCCAATGTTTTTGTACTCTTTATTCTATTGTAATAAATTTCCTTTCTGGCACATACCATCACTATCATATACAGAAAGACAATCCAGAGTGAAGATTATGGAAACCTTGAAAAGCATAGTAGAGAATCGGTGAATGTGATAAGCCAAGTTGCAAAAGGAGCCTTTTTGTGGAAATTGGTTGGAAAATATTTCACTATGAGACGATGTATTATTTGCATGTCAGATATATGCATGTCAGATGTAGGCAATTTCATTTATTAATATATAAAATAGATGTTTGAGATTTGATTTCTGTTTGTAGGAGTCCCCTCAAGCTGCTAGAGTTAAAGTATTTGCCAGTGGAAATGCTACTGAAAGAAGGTTCAGGTGGGATGTTCATCTGTGTCTGTCTGTCTGTATTTTTCTCAAGTTCACACATCCTTGATGATCTTATGATGAGTTGGTTCATGTTGCAACATCTGCCCAGTTTTCCCTCCTTTCTCCATTAGTGATTTTCATTTTATTGATTCAATGCAACTTAAGATGATGTAGCTTGTTTACACATCAAGTTCATTGTGTCCTTTTAATCATGACGATAAATCTCTTTGCAGTGTTTGGATAGGGGGGAGTATATTGGCCTCTCTTGGCTCCTTCCAGCAGATGTGGTTCTCCAAATCTGAGTAAGTGTTAACTGATTGCGAAAGAGTTCAGTCCTTCAAGTTCGATCACCTTCATGAAAACTGAATTAAAAGTTCTGTACTCATGATTGTAATTTTTTTAATGCAAAGCTAATTCACTGTGCTATGGATAGGTATGAAGAGCAAGGTGCTTCTTATATCCAAAGAAAGTGCCCTTGAGTTTCTAGCTGGTGTGAATGTGTTTATTTCTTTCCATCGAGATCCCGGCAAGAAATTGTTTCAAATTCACACCATGCTCTACAGTGCTCAACTAGACTGATATAATTTCTGACTAGCTTTATTCTGACAGCTTATTTGTCCGCTGTCGAGGCTGATATAACTACTGTAACTGGCATAACTTCATTTTCTTTTTTCTCCATCGTACTGCATCCCCTTCCCATACTGAGTAATGAATATGCTATTGAAGTTGTTCTTATTGATGCCAATACAGTAATATTTGTGGCATTAGTTGATATACACTTGAACAAAGCCAAAAAGTTGTACCATACTTTTGTGGAGGTAAATGTAAATGTTACGAAGTTACAAACGGGAAAAAGCGTATATTAATGTCTGCATTAAATCGGACCTGATTTCTAGGATTCTTGATATGGGAAGTCTGCAGAGAATCCATGGTAGTTGAAAAGAGAAATGTTATTTGTACAACTCATGCAACCAATTGTACAAAAGAAAGATACAAAGGACTGAAGCATGAATTGCATTTAACTTGCAATCAAGAGAAAAAGATGCAAAGCTGTTTTATAAAATGGCAAATGAATTGTTATATGTAGTACATTACTCACTTGAAAATTGCGGTAAAAGAAATAGTACTAGCACGGACATTTTCATAAACACTTATAACAAGGGATAAAATCGATTACATTTACTTTAAAAGTTAAAATTAATTCATATATCTTATTTATTTTAGAAGTTCGATATATACTTTTTTAAAGAAAGTAGAAGTGTATATGTTAATCTTATTTGTGATTGAAGTGCGAATTATTATACATTCATAAACGTATAAGTTGAAATATAGGAAGTTATTTAGATTTTTACCTTATACAGGTTAAGTAGAAAGTATGAATGCGTCCGTGACTAAAACTGAATAAAAAAATCTATTTTTTATTTGTACATTAAAATAATAATCGTTGCATGCTTAATAAATAATAAACTATTATCGACGCTTCCAGAAAAAATATGGCATTCAAAGTCTACAATAATAATAATAATAATAATAATATTATTAAAATAAAGGATGATTACTAATTGGCAGTATTGCCAAGCATGGGTTTTTCTTAGTCACTAATTGGTAATCACATACCGGCTAGGTGTGTTTTACTGTTTTTTTTTTTTTTTTTTTTTTTTTGTGATTTTTTTTTTTTTGTTTTTTTTTTTATTTTTGTCTTAAGACTTCTTTTTTTTTTTTCATTTCAATCCTTCAAAAGTGTCTCTCGATAATCATTCTGGCCCTAACGTATGATCGATCACTAGCAAATTTTAATCTAGTTAAAGTTCT
>Ga0099824_1008706_pt1 | contig 12848 bp, 7 predicted proteins | sample SiratrowhiteBW_FD_76837 | JGI IMG/M metagenome (GOLD analysis project Ga0099824, IMG submission 76837) | Root nodule microbial communities of legume samples collected from California, USA - Siratro white BW | ecosystem: Host-associated > Plants > Roots > Nodule | place: USA: California... | reverse complement strand
TATATATATATATATATATATATATATATATAGTACTAACTCTAATTAGTTGAGTACTAGCATGATTAACAAAATAATGATTATTTAAGATTATTAAGATAACAAAGAATAATTTAATGTAAAATAACTAAATAGGTTTTAAGTTTCTAATTTAATAAAGTAATAATATCATGAAATTTTTATGAAATAATGTTTCTTTCTTTAAAGTATTATTTTAAAAGGCAGAATGTTTATTTTATATTGCACAATAAATTATATGTATTTATCGTTTTATATATAAAAAACTAGTGACAAAATATATTATATATTAGAAAGAGTTTTATAAATTATTAGAACTTATTTAATGATAGCAGTTAAGATATATTATTGTCTCTTTCATCTTTTAAAGATTTATATCTGATCTAAATAATATTAATTTAGTATCCTATTTGTTTTTCTTTTTTTTTTTCTATTTTCTAGGCTAGGTGGAAGGAAATTATCAAATGATTTTAATTTATTTAGAAACCAATAGACAATTTAAATTAAAAAAACTACCAATTTTAAGTATCACATTGATTCCTTTTTAATCAATTTAGGTACTTATATATTCCTTAGTATTCATTCTTAATGAAAAAAAAATTCTTCTTTATAAATTAAAATGCTTGTCAATCAATATCTCAGAACACTTAATTATCACATTAACAAATTAATTGACTAGAGTTTGGATATTTTAAGTGTGTTTAACAAATTAAATATTTTTTTTTTGGAAAATCTTACATGAACAACTTTCAATTTTCTTACACCCTTAGAACACTTAACAAAATAGTAATATTCTTTAATTTATTTAATTGATTCATTTTCCAAATTTATATTTTAAAATGAAAATGTCATATTATTGGTGTTGGTTGAGTGTTTACTAGGATATGGGGTGTTTGCTTATCTTCAACTTAGTTTAATATGCATTCTTAGACACTTCTTACAGATACACAGAAACAATTCAGACGCCACTATGTGCTATTGTCTAGAAATTGAAAAACAAAACACCACCAAATTCCAAATTCAAATTTTAGAAACAACTCCTCTAAGGTTCAAGTTCTTGAAACTCATATTCCACAAGAGTTAGCATTCAAATTTGATTCATCCATGATAATGCTTTCAGATCATGTTGGAGGTGGTTGTCTTTGGAGTTGCTGAGAAATAGGTGATGGTCAAAACAGAAAACAAAAGAAAACTTGCACTGAGACAAGACGGTGATGATGTAGTTGTAGGACGATGGCGCCGCTGCGAACCGAAAACAGCTGGGCAGAAACCGGCATCATAGTATCATAGAGGAAAAGAAAAAGAGTGAAACAAGTGAAAGCATTAGTAGTTGACCAATGCTCACACATGGAGAGAACAGCATTACCATCTCAATGTCTACCACACAATCTAAGAAAGAAAAAGACCTAAACCACATACACTAACAGTAGAATCAGAGACAGGGAAGCTCAACTTTTAACCCTCTACCCTGTCTCTCTAACATAAAATCACCTTGTGATGCACATTCATGCACATTCATGAAAAGTACAGAACACATTTGTGCTTTACATGCAAGGAACCACATTTCAACAATCCAAACAAGTAATCCTAAGACTGTTCCATGCTAGTCACCAATTCATCACATTTCCTTGCCTTCTTTCTCCACAGGGTCGCGAAGAGTCCCGAACATCCAATCCATCCATATGGTATAATGGCCATAGTTGTGCCGGTATGTAGTGTGGTGAATGGTGTGGTAACCAGCACCCATAACAGGCCACAACTTTCCATGAATGCAGTCATGAATATTTGCAGTCCAAACAGCCTCAAGGAAAAGGAGAACTAAATGTGTAGTAAAATGGGTTGGGATAAAGAACAAAGAAATGCTATGTGGTATTGCCTGAAGAATCCCATCAAGAGGATGAAACGCCAAACCTGAGATACATGGGAAAAAATCAGTATACCTTTTATTTGGTCCGATCAACAAAATGATGAAAGAGACAAACAGTAGAAGAACAAATAAAGATGATGTTACTATTCAAAACCAGAGTAGTATGCCAGAACAACACAAAAAGAAACATACTAGTAACATAAATAAAAGAATAACATTCATATACAATGGTGCCAAAATTGGAAAGCTGTCTCTAGCAATGAAAGTGAGTCACATTCATTTGTAGGGAGACAAAATAACTCAAACTATATTAGATTAATGGTTTTGTTACTAGAATAGCTTGTCTTTGACTAGAGTAGCATCAATACTTTTAAAGCGCTCATATCAACCACCAAAATAGTGTACCAACAACTGCTTGGAATGTTAGCAAGGTTTATCTTGTCAGCTTGCAGATACGGCCAGTAATACTGAAATAGACAAGATCAAGATTCTAGAAAAAAACACTGCTATTAGAAAACACTTGGTGTATGATAGCTAAAACGTGAGAGGTGGCATGGCATGTTTTGAAAGTCATATGATGAATCCTATGACTTCTGATTAAAGCCAACAGATAATAATACCTTGAACCATCACCCCAATTTTGGGAAGTATATCCATAATAAACTGGTTGACAAAACAAGTCACATGAAATGGGAACATTATTCCTAGAGACATAGACTACTTCATTAAATCCTCAACAAAAGTCTTCCTGATTCTCTCCCTGTTTCTGATCAGTCTCCTTCCTTTCAGAATATGTCTGTATCTCTATTTCCCTTATATCCTCATTAATAATCCCTTTCATACTCTTCCTTGTATGAGGTTTCATGAGCTTCTTAGAAAAGATGAAGCAGATATTCTAAATCGGTGATATACATGTGACAAAAATTTCAAAATACAACTATCTCAGTTTCATAATGACTGCTTTTGTTTCAGTGCTAGTGATGATTTTGAGCCCATGTTAAAAGTATCATATCAAACTTGTATTCAACATGATAAGGTATATTACAAGTGATTATCTTCAAGGTTTACCATTAAAACACAGTCAAGATCATACTGTAATCCTTATCAAACTTCAACCCTTAAAAATCAGTATCATCTACCACAGCATCTGCATAAATTATGAATTAACCCAATAATAGACTTAAAACATTTTTTAAAGACATTACGGATTATCTTCTTATCAGGGACTATAAAAGGTTAAACAAATTATATGGACAGAGTTTTATCTTAACACAACTACAACACAGTGTTTAAATGTTGAATATTTAATGTACTTACCAGCAAATGGGGAGAGTGTGTTCTGCTTGTTGTAGATGTGATGAGTAGCATGAAGATGCTTGTAAAGTGGTTTAATGTCATGCAGTTCTCTGTGCATCCAATAAATACCAAACTCTACAACAATTAGATAAATAGCTAAATACACGAAGTATGCAAGCCAACCAACATGATATAATCTAGGATAGCACTGTGTCCAGCCATTTTCTACCATGTACTCTGAAACAGTTGGAAGCAAAGTGTACCAAGGCATGGCTTTCATAGCAACACCTATTTGCAACAGCATGGCTCTTTGAGAGGGAATAGCATCTGCAACCGTAGTTTTAAATATATCAAGAAATAAAAATTACAAAAGATCCTATAAGCACCCTACAACCAAAACCAACACGCAAAAACCACATGCAATTATGCTTGAGTTGAGTTTGGACTCCAACAACTCAAACTTTCTAGAGCCAGTCCAAAGATGAATATAAACAGCTTCGTCTCAGACTTCTGAACATAGTCCAGAAGAAGTAAACAACTTGCATTATATTAATCTATACAAAGATGTGTTACTGCTTGACATAAAGAAAGGGGTAAAATAGTCCAGACTAATATGTTATGTCATGATCCAACACGCCATTAAACTGTTTTAGGTGAAGCAGAGTATTACAAATTGTCTTTCATGGCCAATAGACAATCACTATCATATAGAAAGAAAAGCTGAAGAAAATTGCATTGCAGCTGTTTAAATGAGAATCTAGTCAATTCATATAGGTATGAAAGAATGAACATCAATCAATCTTCCCATTAACTAAACTTTAGAGTATAGAACAATTGAGTGGCAGAGGCAGTATGATCCCAGCTGTAAAACTTCTAGCTGCACAGTTGTAAAAGCCAATGTTTTAACAGTGGTCACTGCTACAACTTTAAACATATTGCAAAAAAGGTTGCAAACAAATGTGGTTGATGTGACAGCAATTGCAGTCACAATGTGGTCCCAGGACCCTCAAAAAATGCATCTGCATACTGTTGTTTAAAACCACGTAGGTTACTTTTAATGACAAAACAGCCCCTCTAGGTCACAAGCAACATCCATCTTGGAAAGATCATAATAGAGAACAGAACAATAAAATTTCTCTCAAGTAATACATGGATGAGTAATAATTTCAAAAGGTAAAGTAACTGCCCAAGATTTAAAAATATTCAAGCACAGTCAACTCTTTAACCTTGCTTAACAGAATGACAGTAGTATTGCAAGTTGTAACAACAATTTGCAAGAGCATGCATCATATTAGGTTCTGTGAATTTTTGCAGAACAAGAACAGAAGTCCACGATGGTAGCTTAATGGATAGTGAAACTGAAAATCTTGCTTTCCCAAAAACAAAACTCTCCACATCATTTTCCCAAGGCAATGCACCAATACAAATAACTAGAAAAGCCTTCTCTTCTCACTGCGGGAGATGGTCACATGTATCAGGCATTACACGGACACAAATAGGAAAATCACACTCAAATTACTATCTTAACAAGAGAGTCAACAATCCTTAGATGGCACAATACATCAATTAGAAGAGAAGCAATCATTCAGTTTACCATCTTAACAAGGAGCCAACAATCCTTAGACGGCACAATACATCAATTAGAAGAGAAACAATCATTCAGTTTACCCAACAGCACATGATATACAAAAGTAAGAACAGATCTATAAAGGGAAAAGCGGGAATCACATGCATGCATAACTGTTGCAGTCAGAGAAAGCATAATCCATCAAAGATATTCAACTTAACACTACCAAAAACAATTACTAAACAAATTCAACCACTGAAAATCAGAATGGAAAACCCAAATCCAATTGAACTCCAATTTTCCTCTCTATAATCCTAGAAGGCAAAAAACAAGGATATCAGAACAAAAGCCAAAAGTAATAACCAAAACTATACAAGACGAAACCAGAGCAAACTAATCAAAACCCATTTCAATACAAAGCCAAAATATACCATCTTTAAAAAAGCCAGACAGAGAAGCATAACATAATTTTCACTCCCCGCTGATATACTCCAAAATCCCCCAATTTAAAAAAAAAAAAAATTGTTAAAGCCAAAGCAAGAAGGAACCAGATTAAAAAACTAATCAAAGTCCATTTCATATCAAAGCTGAAATACACCATCTTTAACCAAACATAACACAATTTTTTAGTCTCCCCATATATATGCATCCCCATTAGCATACAATGATGTTTGTCAGACACTAAATACAAACACCCCTTTCAGTCAAGATTCAAACTTTGATTACCCTTATTGTGAAAAGGATTAGTCCATCAAAACACAGCCATTATGATTGAAAACAAAACCCCATGTTCACATAGACAAATAACAAAAAAATATAAGAAACAAAGGCCAGAAAAGGAGGAAAAAGGAAAAACCTTTGGGCAGATAAACGTTAAGTTTCCAATAGTAAATGTAGAAGCACCACATGAAACCAGACAGGAGGTAGAGAAGGACACCACCGAGGTAGTTGCGGAGCCACGTCTGGAAGAAGTGCGGGAGTGGGGCCCACACGCAGGATGGCAAAAGGGTGCTCAACACAATGCGGTTGTAAAAATCGGTGTCTTCTCGGAAGAGACTCCCATAATCGCTTAACAATGACATCGCCACCGTGGAGAAGAAAAGGAATCAGAGCAGAATAGTGGAGAGAGAGAATGAAACTGAGAACAGTCACAGAGGGGAAAATGCAGAGGATGATTTATTGAGTCTTAGTTTAATTAATTTAACAGGGTAGATTCATATGTCATGTGATGTTGATTTTTTTTTATTTTTTTTTTTATGTTTTTATGTTCAAAACCGGTGTGAGTGATGTTGATGTTAATATGTTCTTTGGTTTTGGTTTTGGCCTTTACAAAAATTAAAGATTATTTTATATTTTCAGAACATAAAATCATTTTATCTTCACTATAAAATAAAGAAATTTCGACTTTAATATTTTTCTTTATTTTATTTATTCAAAAATAAAAAAATTATATTTATTTTCAATGCATATTTTAAAAGAAACAAATATTTCATTAATTTTAATTTAGTTAGATGCCGTATTCTAAAAGTATATCACAAACGGAGGCAAATAACATATTATAAAATATAAGATTTCGTCATGCGTTGGCCATTGACAGTCATGTCATGGCATAGTGAACAATATTGTAGTCTATCACTTTTTAAAAATGATTGTAGTGTATACATTTACTTGTTAGTAATTTTTATAGTTTTTTTTTTTATTTTTTTAATTTTAAAAATAAAATAAGAATATGAAATTCGGATAACAAGGGAATAAAATCTCTTTTTATATTATTATATATGTAACTATAAAAAGGATAAAAATATTTTGATAAAAAAAATTTTCAAAAAAGTTAAATGAAACAGCTGTACCATATATTTTATAGGCTAAGATATTAATATATTATCAAGATAATTACAAGCATTTACTTTTAGTAAATTAAAAAATAGATTCATCTATGTCTCAGTTATAAGAACCTTGGTTTTATTTATTTTTGAGTTGTTTGTTTATTTATTTTATATTTTTTGTCAATAAATTAGACAAAAGAACTGAAAATTCTTGCACCAATTAAGTTGGGATATTGATTATTATTCAGTTATAATTTAAAAAAAATATTTAAAATGAGACAAACAAACATGAAATATACTCAAAACATATTAAAGGAATAATATTAAAGAAAAATAAAGATAATTAATAAAATAGAAGCTTATTTTATGTAAAAGTCATAAAATGATTAATATAAACATAAGAATTAAAATAATAAATGTTAATAAAAGATAATTATGAAAATTTAATTTTTTTGGTGAAAAAAACTAGAGGTTGAAATTAATTACTATAGTCAATAATTTAAAAAATTTAAATTTAAAAAAATAATTAATCAATTAGTTGAACATTGTATCAGAAAGACATCTTTGGACAAAATATCATTAATCAGTTCATTAGTAAAGTGTCAATCCTCAGAAGTTCAATCAATATACTGAAGTCAGTCACTCAGCCTTTCTAGCTACATGTGTCAGCAAGATAATAAGCATTTACTTTTAATTAAGATAGTTTTAGTAACTTGTTACTCCCTACTCTATTTTAATACAAGTGATTTATTTATGGTATATTTTTTAGATTTTTTAATGTATGTTTACATGTTATTATTATTTATCTTTATTTTATTCCAAATAACTTTTTTTTCCTTATTAATTAAATTAAGGACATAAATGAAAAAAAATATTACCTTAAAATTTTGAAACAATGGACACAAAATTTCTACATATCTATTAAGATTTTATCACATGTACAAGGTATAATGTCATTGTGTCCTTTCATAAGAATTTGATGATAGTTTATGTTTTTTAACATATAATAATAAATATAGTATTTAATTGTATAAAAGACTTATAATAAATATACTACAAAAGCATTTGTTTCTAAATAATTGTAAGGAAAAGACATGGAAAAATATATATATGACAATTAATATGTTATAATAAAAGCTATAATTAAGAATAGGTTATGATCCATGAGCATGTGGTGTTTCTGAGGAATGAATTGATGAATAAGAGAGACTCTATAATTTGTACCTTCGCATCATTTTTGTTTAGTGAAACTTTGATCATGTTGATCGGAAAATAGATGTAGCTTGCAAATTACAAATGAACCAGTATAAAAATAACTTGGGTAGAATATGATCATCTCTTATCTTCTTAAATTGAATCTTAACTACTTGTCTAACTTAAAAAAGGGAGTGTTTCCAAAAACTAAGCTTGAAAATTGTAAACAATGAATTTATCAATGTTTATAGTTTCATCTGACTATCTTTGTTAGACAATATTTTTAAGAAAACTACTTAACAAATTATACATAAAGTAAAATTATTGTTTAATTGTGTATCATCAGACGATACATTGCAAAAATTTCAGAAAGTCTTAAAGACATAATTCAATCATTCACTATTGTGTTTAACCTATTTTCACTGTTGGTATCAAAATTTAACTTCTAAAGGGTTGAGCGCCTAACAAATGTCAGAGGAGGAGATCTGTTATATGGGATGCACAAAATAATGATTGATAGCTGAAGGAGAGTCCTTTACAATAGTGACCTCCAAAAACATGATAGATGCAAAGTAGCCTTTGGTGGAGCCAACAAAGTGAAGATAACAGGTATTGGTTATGTTAGAATCTCTTCCCTTGTTTCAATTCAATATGTTTTATATGTTGAAGGACTTAAGCATAACCTACTAAGTATAAGCCAATTATGTGACAGTGGTTATATGTTCTCCTTTAGTAAGGATAAGTGAATAGTCTCATTATCTGATGGTCAGACTATCCATTAGAGAAAAACTCAACACCATATCATTTTTTATTAAATGGTAAAAACAATTACGTATAAACAATAATGTTTTGTCCGAAAGATGATGCCTTAAGCTTCATCTGAAAAATGATGGCTTAACACACAACAAATCATAAAAACAAAAAAGATACAAATGTTTCATCTAACAAACAATACAATATTTATTTTATATCTAATAAAGTACAAATAGTTTTAGACAGTAAAGCACATAAAAATGGACTAACCTTGTATTAAAATAAAAAACACATAATAGATTATTTTATGTTGCGTGGAATGTCTATCACTTTCATTTGATAAAAGATATTTGTTAAATAAAGGATAACTCACATTAAAAGAATCTCTTAAGAAAAAACTAAAATTATTTTCTTCACCAAATCTTTAAATAAAGCATTGTCAACTCCATAAGAATTGTCTACCTCATACATTGTAATTTAAAGACAAATAAAGAAAATACACACAACCTAAGAAGGGATGTATAATCCAACTATTAAAATTTTACTTAGAAGAAAAAGTATTCATCAACTATTAAAATTTTACTTAGAAGAAAAAGTATTCATTATTATATGAAGTACATTAAATACATCCATCACTATCAAACTCTTCAAAGAGAAAAAAGTCATTCAAAGAATTTGAAGTTATTCAATGACTAAAAACATATTTAAAAATCAACTAGAGTCCGTCACTTTATAATTTAAATATTCTTTAGTTTTATAGTTTATTACTAACTTTTGTAGTTTATTTTTATTTTTTAATTTTAAAAATAAAATAAGAATATAAAATTCAGATAACAACGGAACAATTTTTTATATTATTATATATGTATCTATAGAAAGGATAAAAATATTTTGATAAAATTGTTTTGAAAAAGTTAAATAAAATGCTCTACCGTATATTTTATCGGCCAAGTTATTATCAAGATAACTACAAGCATTTACTTTTAGTAAATTAAAAAATAAATTCATCTATATCTTAGTTATAAGAACCTGGATTTTATTTCTTCAGTTGTTTGTTTATTTATTTTATATTTAACTTGTTACTCCCTTCTCTATTTTAATACAAGTCATTTATTTATTGCATATTTTTTAGATTTTTTAATGTATGTTTATGTATTATTATTATTATTTTCTTTATTTTATTCCAATTAACTTTTTTTCTCCTTATTAATTAAATTAAGGACATAAATGAAAAAAAAATATGACCTTAAAATTTTAAAACAATGAAAGATACAAATTTATATAAAAAACTAACAATTAAAAGCAAAAGATTTCATCACACATACACATTTATAATATCATTATATTTTTTCATGCGAATTTAATGATATTTTATGCTTTTTAACATATATTACAATAAATATCATATTTAACTATAACAAAGACTTATAATAAATATATACTTTGTTTACTTTGCCAATAAAACCCATCAATCTTAAATAAATATTATTTTTATCATTATAGTAATTTATTAATATGAATATTTACAATAAATAATAATATTATTAATAACATCAGCAACAATTATTATGCTAGTATTTATTATTATTATTATTATTAGAAAAAATACTTTTCTTAACTAGATTATTTTAAATTATTTTAATGAAGAGTTTCGAGATAGAAAAGTTTGAAATATAAATGTTTTCTTTATAAAATATAAAAATAAAGCAAATTATAAGAGATGAAATAAGTTAAGCTTCATTCATATGTAAGATTATATGTTTTTGTTTTGTAATAAATAAAGATCAATCAGATTATATGCAAGTTAATATTATAATTGATAAAAATATTTATAAACTTATTTTTATGTTGTAAAGAATGTTTTTGTTTTTTTTCTAATAAAATAGATTTTACAAACTTCAAGTCAATATCAAATATTTTTTGAAATGCGTGTTAAAATTATTTATAGTTTGGATAAAATTTTTATGATTATGGTCTAATAAGTTGTGTGAGTTATCATAATTTTACTTTTGAATTATTTGATCATGTATTATTTACCATTAGATGATATCGGATATACTATAGGCAGTTTAATAGTTGTGTTTTAGACTATTATTTTATAGACAATTTAATAGTTGTGTTAGTTTCATTTATTATATTCGTATATTGTTGTTAATAGTCTAATAGGAGGCAATTTTCTTCTACTATTCATAAAATTGGCAATCTTATTGTTATCCGCATTTTATTTGTTACATCAATCAATGGAGTTAATAAGTGTTATCTTGGAATCAATGGAGTTAATAAGTGTTATTTTGGAATTTGACCTAGATTAGTCCTATATTGCATTTTTAAGGAGGGACTTATTTTGCTTGAAGACCTAATACTACTAAATGCTCATCACATATCATATTTCATCAATCATTCTTTAATCACAAGAGTTTTAGACAATTGAATCTTTCTTCAACAAGAGATGAGATTAAGTAAATATAATAGCAAGTCCGTAATCTATTGGAATATATTATAAATATATAGTATCCTTTTTTAACATGATCTCTTATGAAATGATGTGAAATGATATTTGATTTTAATGTTGATATGATCTTCAAAAGATCAATATAATTTAGGATTTTCTTTTATAATTTTATTATATATTTTAATTAAGTAGTTGAATGGTCATATGAAAAAGAAAACTACAAGAAGATGAATCATTCATATTCTCATGGTGGGAAATAATGATACATTCAGTAACAAATAAAGACAACACTAATGAAGATTAATTACTAGTGGTGGATATTAAAGCATACACAGTCACTACTTTAATATAGAATCTAGAAGGTCTTAAGTATTTTGGACTATAAAAGGATATACTCATAAATGTAATGAAAATTTTGAAATAAAATTGAGTTTTCTCTCCACTTTCTCATCTTTTTTCAGTGTGGCATCAATATCCTTTCCCAAGCTGAATATCAAAGCAATCATTTCCCTTCATATTTAATGACATTTCCTTTTACTTTTAAATTATTTTCTTTTTATTTATGGATTTAATGCTTACTCCTCAATTCAATGTATGTCACAAATTGTTTATTGATGATTTTGTCAAATACAAGGATAACTTTGAAGAAATAAGAAGGAAGAAAAAGAAATTAAAGAGAAGGAGTTGAGAGAAAAAGAAATTAAGGAGAATAAGAGAGAAAAAAATTAAAGAGAAGAATACAAAAGAAAAGAGAAAATAAAATCCTAAATTCTATTTGTTAAACAAAATCATCAATATTTGGGTTCTTGTAACTTAGAACACTCTAAATTTCTCAAAACGAAAACTCAATTTTATTTCAAAATTCATCATTAACTCAATTTTCAAAATTGATCATTTCTCATAGAGAAAACTCAATTTTATTTCAAAATTCATCTGTCCATTACATTTTTTATTACATCCTTTTATAGGCCAAAATACCTAAGACGTTTTAGATTCGATTCTATATTAATCTATCACTATTTTCCATTTTCTGTAGTTTTCTTTTTACATGTGACCCATTCATCTACTTAATTAAAATACATAATAAAATTACAAAAGAAAATCCTAAATTATATTGATCCCTGAATATCATTGATGAGTTATTATTTTCCTCTATTTACTTGTCATGTACCTATTTTTATTAATTAACTATTTATGTTTAACTATTTATTATTTTCTCTATTTCAGTGTTTGAGCTTCATTTATTAGAAATTCGTAATTTTATTTAATTCGAATTTTCTGAGTTAATTTTATTTATTATTTTTAGTTTCTGAGTTAATTTTATTTATTATTTTTAGGGCAACTTTGAAATTTTATTGGGCTTGGAAATTAATTTTGAAATTGAAGAGGAGCTGTCACATTATCAGTTTTTATTTTCAATTTTTATTCGTTGGACCAGAATTGAATAAATTTAGGCCCATTAGGTTTAGTGTTAAGTACTTAGTTAGGTCTAACCGCGTGTTACAGAGAGGGGAGGTGAACAGAGAAGCAAACAGTTCTTTATTCTCTACTTTTGGGATTCAATTCGTTTTCTCTCTCTCGAAAAACTGGTTCTATATTTATTTTCTTTTCTCTACAATTATGTTGTATATTTATTTGTTTAAATTCAATTTCGTTTTTTGTTTTAATTTAATTTATTTTCTATTTTAATTCCATTTTGTGTTTAATCTTCGTTTGCTTTATTCGAATTTAATGGAAGGCTAATTTATAAAGTTATCCTTTTGATTCAGATTGTAATGAAGCTTTGAGGTTGTTGTTGTGTTCATGCTGCTTAATAGAGTGAGTTACGAGTTATTGAGTTATTGGGATGAAATGAATGATGTATGTGAATGCTTA
>Ga0099824_1008704_pt1 | contig 12853 bp, 6 predicted proteins | sample SiratrowhiteBW_FD_76837 | JGI IMG/M metagenome (GOLD analysis project Ga0099824, IMG submission 76837) | Root nodule microbial communities of legume samples collected from California, USA - Siratro white BW | ecosystem: Host-associated > Plants > Roots > Nodule | place: USA: California... | reverse complement strand
TTTATATATATAATAAAAAATATATATATTAATAATAATATAATTTTTTTTTTAATATAATTTATATATATATATATATATATATATATATATATATATATATATATATATATATTTATTTATTATGTATTACACTATAAGAAAAAAAAGTATTTAAAGACTAATATTTAGTATATACAATGTAATATTATATACAAAATCGGTAAATATTTCGAATAGAAATTAAGGATTTTTTTATTAAGAATTAAATAAAATATTTATAAACTTTTTGACACTTAAAACATATTTTAGCCTAAAATTTAAATTTTTAGACATCGGGGGTTTACTCTCTAACTTTTTATGTTTCTATTACTCTTCAGAATTCAAAATATATAGCGATATTATTATTGGCGTTCTTAAACTAATTCTCCAAAACCAATAAAAAGATCTATATATTTGAAGTTATATAACTAAATTTTTAGTTAAAGATAATTATATAAAATCTTTTTCCAGTTCAGTCTATCAATCCAACTAGAGGAGGATGATTATTGTTTTAATCTAGTTATTATTAACTTTAAACTTTGAATTTTTATCATTATTTCATTTTGAAAGACAAATTAGAAAATTAACTCAAAAACGTATATATCCAAACAAACTCTCTAACAAAAAATTGAGGAATTTCATCTTTAGAATTATTTTTCCATTCACTTCAATCAATAATTAAGGAAATGAGAAATTTTCTTTAAAATCTTTTTTTCCATCCACACGATACCATCAAGATTTCGACCTCAAATTTATTACATATCATCATTAGAGTTAGTTACTAGTTGAGATTGTAACATTAATTTCATATGTGGAATGAAACAGTGATTTTAGATAAGAACTTTTTTTCTTTAAAGATGATCTCTTTCTCCTTTAAAGACAAATTCTAAATCCTAAATCATAAATTAAGAACAATTTAAATATGTTTTTTTTTCTTAATTCTCCAAAAGAACAAAATCGAGACGAAATACCAAGCTTTAAAACCTCACATGTATATGCGGTGATTAAATCTAATATGTTATGTTGATAAATTTAAGGTCAGAATAATTATAATTTTCAGTCTAAACAAGTTTCACTTAGATCCATGGCGTTGGATCTTTTATCATCTGGTGATTTAGAAAAAACTGTGATGAGGATAAGAGGAGGTTGCTTGATCCGGGTCTCACGTTAGGTGCATTATTCAGATGAAGACAATATAGAAGTGAAAAAGTAGCACTAAAGTTAGGAGGGACACTATGTGGAACCCTATTCCCCAAGTTACTGATTATCACAATTATACTGATAAGGTGACTCATCAGATTCTTGCCTTGACTTTACATCACTTTGATCATCACTCTCCTGCTACATACAGTTTAATCTTCAAATTGTTCTTCGTGGATTTATTGTACTATTCAAATAATGAACCAGAATTATTTCAGCATATATATAATCCCACGTAAAATTAATTATTAAATCTCTCATGACCATAATTCAATTTCACTGGCTTACTGTCCATGCTCCTGTTTTTCGTTAGTCTTAGTATTAGTTGGATTGTGTTCAATAAACCAAAATTAGATTTAGTATAATAAGTTACTTTTTCCATGGATTTTTATTGACTATAATTATTTGTCTTCCTTTAAAACGTTTCTATTCAAATAAAAATACTTTTCTAAAGTGAACATTTTTGTGAGTTTTGTAGGACTAATAAGGTCAACTTAAAGAAATAATTATAGGACTAATAGACAAGTCTAAAAAGAATAATGAACATTGTTTTAAATCAAAGTTTACAAACTAAATTTCAACAAGTTAAAAATGGCCATCAAAATTAAATAAAAAAATTTAATTCAATATTGTTATGCATAATTTAGATAGACCATATTACACGTCAAAAAAATTGCTTAGCAAGATGAACATTTTATTTTCTAAGAACAAGCTAAAATTGATAAAGTAATGAGCAATATCATTAACCAAACCTTAAGAAACTCCAAACCACACGAAAACCGCATAACATATATTATGGGCAACATAAAAATAAATTAGTATATTTAAGTTAGATTAATTCATGATTAAGTTATGGTGCATAAAAAAATGTTTTACCTTGTGAATTGGAAACATGTTAACCTAGTATCCCATGTGGCCCGAATACTTATTTTGAACAAAAAAAAGGTAAAATGAATACTTGTTTTGAACCAAAAAAGGTAAAATGGAGAATAAATTGATTTCACTTCTTGAGGTTACTATACATACCTAAGTCCAAGGATCTATAAACGATAGGTCCCATCATAAATTTTGCTCCTAAGACAAGTTCCGTGTCTTCAATTTTCTGGATTGTAGGAAACCGTCAACTCATGTGTAGTAGTAGACTACTCGTGTTCAATTTTTTGAAATGGCTCTTATTTTTATTTTTGTTATTATTCTTCTTCTTATTATTATTATATCAAGAAATAATTAATGATATCTACTAATTCTTATTGAAGAGAAAAAGGAAATAGAGGAAACTTGAGTAAATGAAAAAGAAAAAATGAAGAAAAATTGAGATTAAAGAATATTTAGTTGAAAAAGAAATACAGAGGGAATAAGAATAAAATAATTTATTATAATATTATTTTATTTTTTTATTATTTATTACTATTACTATTATTTATTTATTTATTTATTATTAAAAAGGTTCTTTATAAAAAAAATCACGAATTTGATACTTCATTAGCCATGAATGATCAAGATTAAAAACACAAGATACATGACTACTTTAAAAGGTCGCGTGACTTTTCCAATTCTGATATGAGATTAAATACAACAATTTAAACTCTTCTTTTTCTTATAATAGAAAGACTTTCTCGTTACACATAAGTATTTTAAGACAATCTCTATCATGACTTGTAAACGTACTCTGACTAAATGTAAGTGTACATTAACGAATTCAATATATATTATTATTCATAAATGATTACTCAACTTAAATGTAACTCATTTAAATAATCAAATATAACCATAAATTTAAGTTAAAATGCCCTTTCTTTGTCACTAGTACTTTTAGCAATTTCTCTTTTGATCATTTTTACATTTTAACACTTTTTATTTTGGTCGTTTATATTTCTAATTAATTTACCCATTTTAGTTCTTTCTACCAATAAAACTAAATATGATGACGGAATATATTCTATAATGTTAGGCTTAGTGAAACTACATTATTTCTACCCATGGTTTGTGAGTAGTTTTCATAATTCCGTGCTAATATCGAAAGTTGAATATAGGGTAGGGGACCTTGAGCCAAAACGTCGGTGAAAAAAGGGACGAAACCCGTATAAAGAACAAACATATGAAAAGGAGTTTTATTCTAGAATGATAGTGTTTTTTTTTTTTTTTTTAGCTTTGGCAAGTGACAAATGTAAGTAAATTAATGGGTCATGGGTTTGGGTAATTGTTTACATTTTACCTTGTTGCGTGCGTGTGCTTTGTAGTATGAGAAGAGTATTTGATTTTAATTGTGGTATTATGCTTGTTGATGAAAGTTAGTTTTTTCTTTATGATTTGTTTTTGTGTTGGATGGGCCCAATAAAAAGGATTTGGGATTTTGGAACTCATGACATTAAACCATGACTGTGAGGATTTGTTTGCGTGATTTAATAAACGGTTAAATGTTATTGTTGGAGTAGTTTGGCTGAATAATAGATGATAAATTTAAAGTTACCGTGTCATATGGTGGTAAATTTACTATAAGTTGTAAATTAGAGTAATGGGAAATGTGGATCAATGAGAATGTCCGGCTATATTTTAAGGTTTTTGACATACTAAAAGAAATATTATATTATTATCCAAATATAATGATAGTTTGGTTATTTGAACGTGATAATTAGAAAATTGGATTAAAAGAATTTATTGATGATAATGGTCCTTTATAAGAGGTTGTAAAAACTTTATGTCAATATATTTTAATATATTTTATTTAGTAAATATAAATATTGTTTCTCACACTCTTTATTTGAAGTTTTAGAAAGAACTTCAATTTATTTATTATACTCCTTTCGAATTTATTATAATTAATTTAGTAAGTTTTTACAAAAAGTTTATTACTAATATATTAATATTATCAATATATATTTGAATTAAAGCTTCACTAAATGTCTTAGACTATTTACGATATGATAGTTTGATTTTTAAAAGGTTAATTTTGTCTTTAGATTCTGATAATTTTTTTATAACAAATAGTCTCTCTTTATCTAAGCATTTCTATTTGTCTTTCATCTAGGTCATTTGATGAAGGATTATGTCTCTACAATTTCATTTTTTTAGATGTGGACACTTTTTTCTTTTATCTTGTCTTGATCAATCTACAAATTGGAATTTTTTTTGGCTCTAATCATTCCTTATCAAGATTACGATGATTGATCTTATATGGATAACTCTTCTACTACCATAGTCGTAGCGTTATAAACTTTTATGCCTTTGAAGTTTTATAATATTCAAGCATAATTCATCACTTTGAAGTAAAACTTTTCAAAGTTGTTCTTGATGTTTACAATAAAACATAAATTTTTTATATTTATTTTTTACAAATAACAAGTAGTATTTACTTCTTTAACCCAATAATAATTAGGAGTTGAATTAAAATTCAATATATAGTTATAGTTATTTCTTACAATTGTCTATTTTTTCTCTCCATTGATTCATTTTGTTTTATTGTTTGTAGAGTAAAAAAATTATGATGAATACCGTTATTATTGCAAAACCATTCAAAGTGTTTGCTTCCAAACTCTCTGCCATGATCACTCCATATTGGAATAGTTTTTTCTTTCAAATTTCTTACAAAATTTATAAATGGATTCAAAAGCTTCATCCTTGTGAGTAAGGAACCTAACCCATGTTTATCTAGTGTGAGTATCTACAATGACTAGACCATGCATCTTTCACTAGTAGACACAACTCTTATTGACCTAAATAGATTTGTATGTATAACCTCAAGAGGTATTTAAGAATAAACTATGTTCTTAATGGGGAAAATAGTTTATTTGCTTGTGTTCCATGCATGACTTACAAAGAATGTCGCCTTTGAATGATGTTTTGGGCATTAATCTTGTAAGATTAAGTTTTTTACAACTTTGAGATTAATCTCATGCTAGCGTGGTGAAACCTCTTTGCGTCAAACCCAATAATCTTCTTTGAAGGATTCAAGATAAAATATTTTTTTATCTCATAACTCATCTATGTTGTGTAAGTCACCTTGTTTGTTAGCAAAAAGACAATGGTTTCATTTCTTATTACACATATGTCTTTGTTAAACAAAAAAATTACATTTACTATCACATAATTGAAATATATTGCATAGATTATATTTAAGACCTTCAACTAATAACACATTATCAATAGAGAGAATAAGATCATGTCCATCCATCCAATGCTGACAATATTTTCTTTTTAGTTTTCTTCGAAAGTAACTTAGTTGTCATATTTATTCTTTAAGTCTAAAAATATAAACTTTTATCTTATCATGTAATGTGAACACCCATTTTTCAAGTAGCATGCTAGGGTTTTATTTCCTAGGATTAAGTACATATACAGTAGGAATTATTTTATTTATAGGTACCCATATATATTTAGGGTCCTCTTTTGTTAGTCTTTGAGGACTTAGACGTTCATCATTTAATATGAACAAACAAAGAGTGATTTTAAGCTTTTTGTTTCACAAGGCCTACTCCACTTTTGGCTAATGGTTTCCAAGATGAACTTATTAGAAGACTCAATCTCTAATCCCCTAGCGCTGTAGTGATATGACTCCCATTAGAGTTGCATTCTCTAAGATTTTAGATCACCTAATCTTAGTGAATGATCATCTATGGATGGTCTCTTCTCTAAAGCTTTTATTTTCAAATAAAAGAGATATTTTCATTTTTTTCATTTTCATAAACTCTAAACTTTGTCATAGTTTTTCTTTAAGCTTTCAAACTTTGTGTTTAAGTTTTCATTGTTGTTTATAAATCATTATCTTTTTTAAGAAATATCATCTATAACAATAGACTCATATTTCAAAACTTCAATTTGTTTAGAAAATTTTTTTATCACTCTTTTAAATTTTTTTATAAGCTTGAAAGAGGTAAGAAGAGTTAGAAAGAAACCCATGATATACTTTTTATAATAGAGTGAATGTAAAAAAAATAAAAATTCTACCTCATCTTTAGACTTGTCTTATAATAAAAACTAGAAAATGATGTCTTCAATTAAAGAAAAAATTGGAGAAGTCATATCAAAAAGACAAATTAAAGATTGAAAAAATGTAATAAAGATAGAAGAAAGTCTCTCACATGACAACAAAATATTAAAGAAACATAGGTTAGAATGGTCTTATTTGCCAATTTCCTTCTTAGTTTTACAAGTTTGTTTTCTAGAATAAATATAACCTATGGTAGAATAAGTAAACCCTAATGAGATCATTTGTTAGCAGAAGTCCTACACTCTCCTTTAGGGCTTGAGTAGTACGACTCTTTGTCCTATAAAAGAGCATCACTCCATGTAAATCACACCTTTAAGAAATACTTATACTTTAACTTAGAAATATTGTAAATGATGATCTATTGTGAAAGGAGTGTGCTTGGTTAAGTTTTGGCAAACAACCTTCTCTTATCTTATCTTCTTGGATCCTCTAAGAAGAGTCTTAAGATGCCCTCAAGGGTATACCCATCCCCTATTGGATTTGTACCTTTAGTGAGGAACTCACCACCCTTCCTTACCTTTCTTCCATTTTCATTTTCCATTTGCACCCTCATCCATTGTCTTCTATTCTATTCCATTTCTTGCATCCATTGTGTAATCTTGTTGAGCTTCCACCCTTATAACATTTCCATATCATAATACTATCAAGGTTTATCCCAAAAGCATAAACCAACATCACCTACTAGCCACCCACACCAAAGTCACCAAATAAACTCTCCAAGGAAACCATCAAACACCACCAACCTACCATTTGTCTGAACCTTATTCCTTCCTTCAAATCAAAGTCAATTTTCCCAACCTAGATATGAATCTTCCACCATTATTTTTTAACATAACCTAGCCATTAGCCACCCAAAAAGACCCAAACATCATCCAAGACTCACCTTCTTGGAAGCTTTGCATTCTTCTTTGTTTGTAGTTGTTCTTGAAACTTGGAGTAGGCTTTCCTTGACACATGGGAATCCTTTAAAGTCCTTCATCATCTTATGAGTGGTTAGACGATGTGTATTAAATAAGACACAAGTTGAGCACTCATTCTTAGATAATTGTTTGTGCCATTCCTGGTTTTTATCATTCTTTAGGCACTCAGATATGAATTGTCTAGGTTTTTTGAATTCTTAGTGGACAACTCAAGTCTTACTTTCTTTCCAGACTTTCCTTTCTTGAGGTTGAGCCTTTCTACCTCTGAAACCTCTCTTCTTCCTTTCCTATATGGTGGATCTTCCTTAAGATAAAAGAAATTTCATCTTTTACCTTAAAGTCCTTATCTTCTGAGTGTGTGTTAAAAAATTCTTCTATCTTTAAAGATTTGGCTTGTGTGTACTTTCTATTGTGAGTTTTCAAAGCTAGAGACTTTTCTTTCTTGATCAAATTGTCCTATTGAATTTACAACTCATGCACCCTTAATATACGGAAATGTTGTTTAAGCCTTTGGATGCCCTCAGGACAATCGCATATGGTCTCCCCTATTTAAGTAAATTTCTCAAAAGTTTTTCAAAATTATCATAATTAGCATAGTGTTTGCTTAGTAAATGAAGCTCATCCTGTATGGTTTAAAATATATTGAACATACTTTGTATGTTTTCATTGTCCTCCATACTAAAAAATTTATACTAGTATGTAAGTAAATTAAGTTTATTATGTTTTACCTTAGTTGAGCCCTCATACATGATTGTAAGAGTGTTTCACATTTTATTGGTTCCCTTTGTATTACTCTTCTTCTAATAAAGTACACATTAGATACTTGTGAGCTTTTGAGTTAAGCAAGTATCTCTATTTTTGCTTATTTATGTAAATAATTTTATGGGAGGGCTCATTTGAGACTTATACTTAGATGAATTATTCATTATCCGCTATGTTCATCATATCAACATGGAATGATTCAAAGAAAGCAATCATCCTCTATTTTTAGTAGTCAAATTTTTACATTTAATAAACAAACTAACCCAAAGAGGTTAGCTTTAATATCAACTAAAATAAGATTGAGTAGATATTTTAAAATGCCTTGCAAAACGTTTTGCAATAATTTATCTATTAAACGTTCAAAGTTTGTCTAACGGATTGAAAATAGTTCACAATATTTTTGTAACACATATATAAGAACAACCAAGAGAATGTACACTAACAATAAACTTAGCCATGTAACATTTTCTGTTTTTATATTATCTCGCCCCAATTGGTTTTCATCCAATTTTCCTATAAAAATAGTAAAGGTTTCCATTGATCAAAATAATTTTGGCTCACCTGAGTACATAAAGTCATTTTCTATTATCCCTTTATATCCTTCTAAGATATAGAACAAAGAACATATGTCACACTTGACCTTTTGAGTATACAATTCCACTCTTGACAATACAACAAAAATTGTTTAAAATGGCTATAGGGGAATTATCAAATAGAGGATATAAATTGTGTTAACACTCCTTGTACAAGATAAAAACTTCCAAATAATTAAGGATTTATAAATAATTTCCAGTCTCTTAAAGTCGTCTAGTAGATGATATTCTATTGTAGCACTTATAAGATTTTAAATCTTTTACATTTAACATATTCAATTCACATAAAATCACATGTAAAAAATAAATTTTTTCTGCATGCAATGACTTTTGTTTATAAACATCTAGCTACGTATCATTAAGCTTAGATGCTTGTTCAATTGTCCTTCCATTAGAGCTTCTAAAAAGATGGTTGCCTTGTGCTAAAAACTTTTCTTGTAGCACTCAACACGTTAGGTGTTGAACAACTTTAACTTTTTACAAATTCTTTTGCATCACTTATAGTGTTATTGAGCATTCAAACTTATAAAGTTGGTTCATTATGTCAATCAATTTAGGGATGTGTGAGTCAATGTTCATGGAGGATAAACAGTCAACAATCTCACAATTTGAGATTTTTCTTGTGATAATATATATATATATATATATATATATATATATACACACACACACACACGGGTATTCTCTTTTGCTTTTGTGTAAACCTTGTATTAGCTTTATATAATGTCTTGTCTTTATATAGACTATGATGCTTCTAATGCTTTTGAGTAGTCTTATGATCTTTCTTTAAAATTCATCTTGGTTGTACCATATAGACTTATATTTTTGGGTTTCACATTAAGGAGCTTGATTAGATCAACCAAAACCTAGTATTGTTTTTATCATCAAAATCATGGGATTGTCTATTATAAGAATCTTAGAATTAAACCACTATTTATTCATGTGACATCTTGTATATGCTTTAACAAATGCAACTGATATACATATATATATGAAAGGATGAGATAAATGATTTGTCTTATTTTATCATTCAAACTAATCATTACTTTGAACCGATCAAAATAATAGATAAGGTGTGTTGAGTTTTGTAATAATAAAGTTGTTTCATGATTAAAAGGAGAATCTTAAGATGAACTTAGGTGACATATAACAAACTTCATTAGTAATGGGATACCAATATTTGCAATACCAACACATTAAGGTCAAAGGCATATGCACAAATCTAGTTCAAGGTTCCTTAACATAGCAGTTTACACACTTGCATGAATATTGTCATGATCTTATCAAATCTAATATGTAAGACTTATCAATGAATTAAGGAGAATGTGGACCATTATAAGAGATATGATTCTTGTCTTCTAAGATTTGTACATTTGTTTCAAGGTCTGCATAGAACAACTTATGTTGTATAAATCCATCATTGATTTTAGATGGATTTTCTAAAGAATTTTAGATAATTGAGTGTTACCTCTTGCCTTTATGATTGAAAGGAAAAATAGATTATCATGACAATAGTTTTTGAAGTGGTTGATAAATGACCTGATATCACATAAAAATATTGTGAGCACATGTATAAAAGATTTATTATTTTTCCTTCTTTAACCTTTGTGTTTGTATTTCTTAACTTTTCTTATCCTTTTAACATAAAAATTAGAAGTATAATAACTAAAGTGCAACTAAACCTTAAGTTAAACATGTGTAAAGTATAAAGTATAAAGTATAATATTATTTTAAAAATAATTACATGTTAAATTTGGGTAAGACAAAAAAATTTAAATATATTGAACATGGTGGTGAAGGTACCAATGAATACATAATTCTAAAAATTGTGAAACAATCAATAATGGATATAAGTGAGTTGAAATAAACCTATAACCTTGACCAACACTAATTAATCCAATTACATTTTAACATATTGAATTATGTCATCTAACTATGTTGAGTTTATTCTTGCTAACCAATTAAAATTGGGTTAGGTATCAAATTAATGAACTTCAAACTTGATTAGTCCAATTTAATTTCATATATTATAATAAGTAAATTAATTTTTAGTGTTGTTGAGACATGTGTTACGTTATTTGAGATATGTATTTTTGATGAAATAATATTTATATTTTAATTGTGTTATATTTAAAGTAATGTATTTTTTTCTTTGGGAGGAACCACTCTCCTAAGTGTCGCTCCATAGTTGCGCTAGGGTTTCACGACTTTGCTTCATTTTGAGGCACGCTTAGTTTCTAGAGTAATTTTTTGCATTTTGGTTTTCATGTGGTGCGATTTAAAGAATCTGGTGGGTGTAGTTTTGTGTTTTGGCTTTTTTACTAGTGCATTTTTGTTTGTGGATTTCATGGTGTGCTTTCACGTGGTGCGACCTAATGGTTTTTCTTGCGGTTCTGGATTTGATTAGTATAATTTCTGGCTTGCATAGACTGTACTAAATGTGGTTGGTTCTTAAAAAGCATTTTGAGGGATATGGGTGGATTTTTGGATTTTCTTTGCTTCTTGGTTGCATGGGTTTTTCCTCTGTAGGTTTCCTTATAGCTTGGGTGTGTCTTCAAGATCATGGAGTCTCTAAGCTACTGGTCAAGCCTATTTAGGGACAACGAAAAACATTTGCACAAGCTTTGAAATATGATTGCAATATTCCACTTTCTCAACTTCCATCTCCATGAATCAACAATGACTTGATCTCTATCCAAATCCCAAATAAAGGTGTATCTCGTGGGTCGGGATAAACGTAAAAATCATCTACATGGTAGAGTTTTGTTAAAAAAAAGGGACAAACATCTCACACATATGGATTTTGTAAGAAATTGAGTATGATATGGAGCTCTTTAGCACCATGGAAAGCAATTCCTTTAGGTAAAGGTTTTTATGAATTTGATTTTTTTCTCGAAGATGTGAGACATGTCTTGATTGTTGGTTTCTAGAGTTTGTCTCTAGGTTTTCTTGCATGTTTGCATGGATCAAAAATTTTGTTCCTTCTTCCATGAAATTGACTAAGGCACAATGTTATGTAGGTGTACATGGTTGAAATATTGACAGCCAAAAGCAATTTTCTCAATTTCTCGTGGGGTTGGAACTCTCTTAGCATTAGATAATTGCACCATGCAAAAAATAAAAGGTTTCTTTGCTTGGACCCTTATGAATATTGATCTTCTCTCTACCTTGCCTCAACAACTTTTGGTGGAGCGTCTTGGTTTTGCTTTTATAGAAAATATAGAATATGAACGACTTTCTCCTTTCTGTTCATTTTGAAAAATGATAGGTCATATGAACTTTCTTCTTGCAAGAGTTGTAAGTAGGAACAGAATGAAAAAAAACCATTAACAACCAAGCAAAAGTTTGTGCCAAAAGTTTAAGTGAATATTGTGAGGGTAATGTGTCTTCACAATTTGTAGCTGTTTCTAAGTCTCCTCCTAAAGGGGATGTTGATTTTGTTGTTGAAGTTATGGATGTGCATCATACTTCTGGTTCTGATCATGATGATAGCCTTAAAGACTTGCCTAGTTTTATTTATGCCTCTCCAGTTGCTGAATAGAATGAGCAAGTTTTTTCTCAAGGTGATCTTATTCCTCCTGTGAAGCTAACTCCTCCTAAAGGTGATCTTGTTCCTCCTATGGGTTTGGTTCGTTCTAATTCTTTTGTCACTTTACCTATTATGGATGATGTTATTCCTTAGGAAAATTATACTATGCATGTTGATTTGATAATGAGCAAAAAATGGATTTGATAATGTTGGTAATTTTTTGCAGCATACTAATTTGATTCCAGATCATGAGAAAAAAATGGGTGAAAAATCTTTGAAAATTAATAGTGTTGCTTCCATTCACAAGGAGCATAATTTGGTTTCTAAAAGATGGGGGTATATGTAGATGATGAGATTTCTAACTCGAATTTTGATACTAAAGCTACTGGAAAAGCCTTTGAATTAACTTCTCAAGCTTTTTTTGGGGTTAAGTTTGATGTAACCACTGTTGCACGTTCTTACGATATAGGGTTGCAGGCGTATGCTAGGGTTGTTCATGCTTTTCAACTTTTTTATAATCTTAAGGAGGAGTGTAGGTTGATTTCTAAGTCCCGAGAAGCTCGGATGGAACATGGATTCCCTAGTGATTTGGAGGGATTGGATGAGTGTATTCAGATTTGTAAGAAATCTGAAAGATCGATAAAGGATGCTGCTAAAAAACTTGTTAGGGTAAGTACTAAAAAAAAAAGTATGAATGAATATTTATTCTTCAGTTCAAGATTTCTTTCTTTTGTTGTTTTGCTTTTTAGTATAAAGAATAAATCTCTTATTTTATTGGTTTTTTTTTTTTTTATATTTTTTTTTTTTTTTTTTTTTTTTTTTTTTTTTTTTTATTTTTTTT
>Ga0099824_1008696_pt1 | contig 12861 bp, 5 predicted proteins | sample SiratrowhiteBW_FD_76837 | JGI IMG/M metagenome (GOLD analysis project Ga0099824, IMG submission 76837) | Root nodule microbial communities of legume samples collected from California, USA - Siratro white BW | ecosystem: Host-associated > Plants > Roots > Nodule | place: USA: California... | reverse complement strand
TTTTTTTTTTTTTATTTAATTCTTCTTTACTTTCTGGGTCTTTTTTTTTTTCCCTTTTGTTGTTTTTTTTTTTTTTTTTTTTTGGTCTCTATCTTGAAGTTCAATTCACATTGTGATTCCTTTTACAACTAAATTTGAATATCAAAATATTTTAATATAACCTAATTATTAATGTGGAATAAAATAAAAGTTTGTGTGTGTATTAATTAGATGTAATATGTTTAAAATATTGACATTCTTTTACAATTTAATGCTGCAAAATAAATAAAAATAATAATAATATTTTTAAATAAAATACCTAACCTTTATAATTTGATTAAAACTAAAGTGAGTTTTATAAACAATTATTTGGATGTGATATGTTTTAACATTGGGCTTTTAAGACAACAATTTGTCGTCTAAAGATTTTTTCTCAAAATTAAATAATAATGATTTATTAAAATTTTATCTAAAACTCGTCAGAGCTATTTACAATCAAATTTTTGCTTTTTTTATTTAAATATTAACAAAATTAGAAATTAATAAAGAATTAATTATTTAAATTTAATATTTCTCTTAATGCATATTAAAATTTAAATTTAATCTTGAAAAAATAAATGCATATTAAACTTTTAATTAATTAACTTTTAAATCATTTAAAAGTAGCTAATTTAAAGTTGTAGCTAATAATGATATATTTAAAGTTGTAGCTAATAATAATTCTTATTTCAGTCTTATTATACTAATAGTAGCTAATCTAATTAATTAACTTTTAAATCATTTAAAATGGGATAAATATTTTAAAAAATAAAAGCAAGACGATTAATTAAGTATATTCAATATCTTTGATCTCGAAGTCAACGTATTTTCTTTATTAATTTTTTATTTTTTTATATTTTGCTAAAAAACATTAATAACGACTTCATTGTTTTTAAATTATATTTTTCCTCCCACGAAGATCATGTACAGTTACATATTTATTTATTTAAATTATTTAGATTATTTATTCATATTTTTAAAATTATTGTTTCTCGATTTATATTTCAAAGTGTTATTTAAATTAGATAACATTCTTTACAAAATACTCAACTGTGTTGGGTCCAAAGTAAATAAATAAAAATTGAGAATTTGAACCAAACTAACATAAGACTTAAAAAGAAAAAAAATACCCATCTGATTAATTAATATCAATGATTGCATAAAGGCCATGAAACTAATCTTTATAAGAAAATTGATGTCATTGTCATTGTTAATTACTATCATTGTGGCTTTTCAAGATCTTAATCTCATTATTGTTCTTGTCTCTTTTAAAGTGAATCTCTTCTACTATTTTTAATTTGAAACTAATCATACAGAGTTAGGTTGCATATTTATCTTTTCTTAAAATGAAATACCATTTATATAAATAAGGTTGTGTTTGGGTATTGAAAAACATGTGAATTCTCATGACCAACCAAATAATGTAACTTCTGCACGTGGTTCATTCATTGTGGACACATCTCTGTTTGTCCACCATTAAAAACTTAGTGGACTCCTTTTTTTTTTTTTTTGCACTTTATGTTATTTTAATGAACCAAATTCCCAAATCTTGTCCGTCTACACAACATGTAGGACCTTCAAATAATTTACTTTCCTTTGTTACTTTTTTCTCTTTCAAATGAGATTCTCAACTTCAAACTTAGAAGTAAAAAAGTTCAAATAAAAACTTTAGTACTTGCAATTAATAGTAATTTTTCGGCAAAAGCATGAAACATGTGTAATTTTTTTTTTATTAAAATAGTATAATTTTTTTTTTATAAAAATAGGTAAGTCGTGTTATAGATACATAATTTCTATACTTAAAGTCGTATCAATATAATACAATAAAAATTATAACAATATAACATAATTTTAGTGAAAAAAAAATAAAATCATATTAACGTGACAGTATAATATAATTTTACTATAAAAAGATTTTATTACTAAAATACATTCTAACATAAATTTTACTGTAAAAAAATTTTTATTATTAAAATAATGTCTTTAATTATTTTTTTACATTAATATCATATCAACACTTTAATCTTTTTTATTTTGTATTTATTTATGATACGATTTCATTTTGTATGTACTTGTGATACGACTTTCGTGCCGTACTAGTTTTCGTAAAAGAAAAATTTGTATCTTTTTAATAAAAGCAGAAAAAATTTGTTTTTCTGTAATGTTTTTGCCTAATTTTTTTATTTTGGTCTACATATAAAAATTTCCATATTTTAACCTTTACATGAAAAAGTTAATAATAATAAAGTGACCAACAAACTTTTGTTTTAATGAAACCAATTTTTACAATATTTTGTAATAAAAGAAGAAAAACAGAGACAGAGACCAGCACCAACCATTCTTCCATAAGCAACAAAGCCATCACCAAACTCAAGGTGGTTGAAGAAAAGTTGATTCAAAGAAGATGAAGCAGAAACTGCAGAAACTCACTAATCAGTTCTTGAATTGATTAATTTTGTGAATTGCATTGATTGAAGAATGGAGAATTCCATGGTGGGGGAATCAAGAAAGTGGGTGGTTCTTGTGGCATCAATATGGGTGCAGGCACTGACTGGCACAAACTTTGACTTCTCATCATACTCTTCAGACCTAAAATCTGTGCTTGACATAACCCAGTTGCAGCTGAACTACCTCTCTGTGGCCTCAGACATGGGAAAGGCCTTTGGGTGGTGCTCAGGTCTCTCTCTCATCCATTTCCCTCTCTGGGTGGTTCTCTTCATGGCTGCTTTCATGGGACTCTTTGCCTATGGCCTCCAATGGCTTCTCATTCATAGCTTCATCACTTTGCCTTATTCTGTGGTCAGTTTTCTTCACCCAACACTCCAATTCTTTGGATTTTACTTTCATACACGATTTTAACAGAAAGTTTCAAACTTTCATCAATTTAGGGAAGTGGGTGGTTTGATTCTTCTTGGTAGAGTGAATGAAGACAATGATTTTAAGAAAAAGTTTCAAACTTCCATGAATTTGGGAAAATGGGTGGATTGATTATTCTTGGTATGGTGAATCTAAGTTAATGATTTTAACAAAAAGTTTCAAACTTTCATGAATTTGGGAAAGGGGGGATTGCTTATGCTTGGTATGGTGAATCAAATAATGATTTTAAGAAAAAGTTTCAAACTTTCATGAATTTGGGAAAGTGGAGGGATTGATTATGCTTGGTACGGGTATAAAACACCCAGTTAAATTAAGAAATAGTTATTAAATTAAACTAATACTAAATTAAATATTTTTCTAAAATTACATCTGAATTTTGTAAGATATATTCTTATTTTTTATAAATATTTAATTAATTTGTACTTTTTAATCTCTCTCGTTAATAACAAGTCGTCTGATTGTGTTTATTTTTAAATTTTATAAAATAATATACATTTATTATTATATATTTATTTTATAAATACAAAGTTTGATGCTTTTTAAGTAATGAATATTTTAAAAAAATTATTTATTTAAAAATACATATTCTAAGTTTGAAATAATCACTTAATTTTAAAGTAAACTTATTTTAGAAATATTGTTTCTACTTCTTTATTTATTTTTTTTACAAACACTTTTTTTAAACATAAACAAAAGTTAGCTATTCATGGAAGGAGAAAAAAATAAAATGTTAAAAAGTTTTAGTTAGATTCCAATCCTCACCCAACTCATACTTATATTTCCCTTCACTTATTTTCTTATTTGTAGCAATCAAACACATAACTTTATCATTAGTGTAGTGGTTCGCCTAATCCATTAAGTTTTAGGATTAGGATTGTGTGCTGTTTAGAAACTCCACCAAATCTCAATAGTAAGAACTAAAAACATAAAAAAAATAAAAATAAAAGTCTCATTTCCTTGTAAAATAAATTATACTAAAAAGTTCATAATCATATATTTTATCTATGATCTGATATCTCTATATCACATATGGAAGTACTCATAATCAAGTCACAAGTTACAACCACTTTATCAGCTAGCTCTTAACACTTCATTTTCTAATACTCTAAGATGCAACAAAAATAAAATTCAGTTTGCTAATAAAAAATGCCATTTTTTTCAACTAACTAGATTGCTGGTGGAGTTGCTCTTATAGTTACAAATTGGTTAGGATTCAAGCCAATTCCTCTTTAGAGTAAGTGGGGTTATCTTATCTAAATCATGAAGCATTCTTGTGAAGTTCTTTCCACCATTTTGTTAGGTTAGTTCACCTACCCTTTCCCATCAAGTGGGGGTAGGGTATGAAGAATTAAGTATAAGTTAAGTCAAAATCATAATAAAGATGTTCCAATGAAAAGAAAAATGTAAAATGAATTTTTCCCCTTATGTACCATTTGTATGGTATATTTCAATCTAATTTATAAAACTGGACATCTTATACCTACCTGTCTTTGATAAAGTAATGACACAGAATTAGTTGATAATCACTTAATTATTTATCAAAATACAATGAGATGACTCATGTTACTACTGATTTGTCATGATTAACATATCAAACCTTTTACAGAAATATTAGCACAAATCAAATGATGATTATATTTCTACAAACTATTCCAATTTGATTGCTATTAACACAAAAACATTTGTGCACCTTTACAGGTTTTTTTTCTCTGTCTGATTGCTGGCTGCAGCATCTGCTGGTTCAACACCATCTGCTATGTCCTATGCATCAGACATTTTCCTACAAACCGTTCACTTGCATTATCCTTGAGTGTTAGTTTCAATGGTGTGAGTGCAGCTTTGTACACTCTCATTGCCAATGCAATAAACTCAAATGATGACACTCTCTACCTATTACTCAATGCCATACTTCCTGTGCTAATATCTGTTATAGTACTCATCCCAATTCTCCATCAACCACAGCCTCAACCACATTCTGTTGACACCATTCAGCATGATTCCTCAATTTTCCTCTGCCTCAACATCCTTGCCCTTGTCACAGGCCTCTACCTCCTCTTCCTATATTCCTTCTCTTACACAGCTGCCATTGCTCGTGTAATCCTTGTAGGTGCCATTTTTCTCCTTGTCTTGCTCATTTTTGTTCCTTCCATTGTGTATTCTATAAAATCTTCTTGCTTTAGTCTCCCCACAAGCTTTTCCTTCTACTACTCAAAATTCACTCGCGCTGACCCAGACGACAATGATCTCTACCAAGAGCTCATTAGCATCAAGGACGGCGCGAGGAATAAAAGTGCAGAAAGCACAAGAGAGAAGAAATGTTGTGCACTGAATGTGTTGGAGAGGGAGCAGCTTAAAGTGTTAGGGGAAGAGCATTCAATCAAGTTGCTAGTGCATAGATGGGACTTCTGGCTGTACTACATAGCATATCTCTGTGGAGGAACAATTGGTTTGGCTTACAGCAACAACTTGGGGCAAATTTCACAATCACTAGGACACTATTCTCAGACTTCTTCTCTTGTCACACTCTACTCCACATGTTCCTTCTTTGGTCGCCTTCTTGCAGCTGCACCTGACTTCTTAAGCAGGTACTTTTAATGGTGTTTGTATTAAATTAGCTAGAATTTTGATAGAATTCAACTAGATTCATGTGGGGTTGTTGCATGACATAATGTGGTCCAAACAAGAGTAAATAAGCATGCCACTAAATAGGTGTTCAGAGAACTCTCCCCTTAAATGGATTCATCTGATTCAACTCAGATTATACTAAGGATCTAAAGAAGAATAACAAAGCATGCCACTTGTTATGCCACAAGTTCTAGCAAAAACTTGTATTTAGGATCACTTTGATTCCCTTCTCATATTTTGGTATTAAAAAAATTTTCAAAACAATTCCACACTACTTGGCAATTAATTCATCATCCAAATCTATCATGTTTGAAAGCCGTCTCTAAAAGAAGTGTTCTAAAAACTTAAAAACAAGAACAGTTTGAATGCTTTCTCATGTTCTTCTTTGTTTTCATCTTTTTCAACCATGCTTTGCACCACTCTCCATCAGTTGTCTGAGCAACCTTGTGTAGTTTTTACGTTTTGAAAACTAAAATCAGTTTCCAAAAAATTGAAACCAGACATATTTTTTCCACTTACAAAATTATTAACCATGTCACTCATTGTTTGGTTTGAGAAAACATTTTCTACTTTTACCATTTCCCTCTTCCAAAATTTGCACAGTAAACAGTGAAAACAACTTTGAATTGTTTTATGCTTTCATTTTCTTGTTTTGTTTGGTCCTGTGTAAATGCTTTCTCCTACCAAACTGCTACTTTTGCAAAAGAACATTCTATGTACTTGGTATTTGTCCATTTACAAAGTTATGACAATGCAGGAGAATACACTTTGCAAGAACTGGATGGTTTGCAGCAGCCTTGGTGCCAACACCAGTGGCATTCATTTTGCTGGCCATATCTGGCAGTGGAGCAGCATTGCAGGTAGGCACTGCCTTGATAGGGCTGAGTTCAGGCTTTGTGTTTTCTGCAGCAGTGTCTATTACCTCAGAGCTATTTGGTCCAAACAGTGTTGGAGTGAACCACAACATCCTCATCACCAACATTCCTTTAGGTTCATGTCTCTATGGCCTTCTTGCAGCCTTGGTTTATGATTCCAATGCAATGAACTCAAGCCATGCAACTCGGCTGCGAGAAATGTCCATGTGCATGGGAAGAAAGTGCTACCTTCAAACCTTCATATGGTGGAGTTGCATCTCAATGGTGGGGTTGGTTTCAAGTTTCTTGTTCTTCTTAAGGACTAAACAAGCTTATGACCATGATTTTGAAAGGAATAGTAACACAAACAATGTAGCCACAGAATAAATATTATTGTTTTAAATTGTTGATCAATCATAAATACAAGTGTTAGAAATCTTAGTCTCACATCGAGTAGTAATAAGATCATTTTAAATTGTTGATCAATCATAAATACAAGTGTTAGAAATCTTAGTCTCACATGGTGCAGTGATAAAATCAAATGATAGTATATATGTAAAATGTATACAAAGTTAAAGATATTGTTTTGGATAAGAATTATTGATTTTGTGATGCATTCACTAATTTTATTATATTTTATTGTATAATAAAATTTTAGTCGTGTTCTTAGTCCTAAAATTTAGGATAATTTTGATTTTGGTATCTGAATTTTAAAATTATTATTTTAGTCCATTAAAATGAAAAGAAAAGTTATTTTAAATGCATGTAAATTAATTTTTGAACTAAAAATGGAAATTTGTGAAATCATGAAAAAATCTAACAAAAATAAAGAAATCAAAATCCCATATTACAATGGATTAAAATTAATTTAACTTGGAATTTAACGGGAACTACTATTTAAAATGAAAATATTATTTCAAGACTAACTATACATTAGCAAATAGCATTTTATATTAAGTAATGATATTTTGACATTGGTACATAGCATGACATCCATTTTATGTGGCATGACATCTATTTTATATTGCTGATGTAACAAAAATATTAGATTTTTAAGCCAGCATGTAAAGAAGTAGCCCAAAAGTCATTCGTGCCAAAGCACCCTCACTCTCTGCATTCTCTCACTCTCTCACCTCCTGCGTTCTCTCGCTCTCTCACCCCCTGTGTTCTCTCACTCTCTCTGCGATAACTGGCTCTCTCACTCCCTCGCTATGTGTGTGCTCTCTCGTTATAAGCTAAATGTTGGTTTTTTTGGTCATTTATGTTGGAAAAGGAAGTAAAGGTTGCTCTTTTAAGTGATTTTTGATGGAAAATGATGTTTTTTTTGTTTATCGTTTGATTTCCATGTAAAGTTTGGGTTTTATGTGCTTATTGATGGAAAAGAAAGTCATTTTGGTGTTTTGTTCTTGGTCGTTATTGGAATATAAAAGGTTTTTGCGTTTGTGGTTTGATTTCCGTCTCACGGCTATATTCATTATGGATTGACTCTTCTATTACTATGTAGGTACAATTTTCTCCATCGCTATGACAATGATGAATGATGAATTAGACAATTCATTTTGGACCTAAATTCGAACTGCACCTCAGTAAACTTAGCATGTGTACATTCTTTTTGAAATTGTCTTTTCATCAATAACTGTGGGCCACAATGAATTACAGTGTTCAATGAGGCAAAGTCAGCTTCCTTCTCCTTTTCCCACTTGTGTTGCAAGGCATTGTCGTATTGTTAAATGAATTGTTGTAGCATTGTCATAGAATTTATGTAACCTTCGAAAAATGCGTTCATACTCTTACTTCTTTGTGCAGTTGACAATCCTGCCCCAAAAATGACCTTTTAAATATATAGAAACCCATCAATGTCGTTCCTTATACAGAAAAGTCAACCATTGATTATCAACCAATCCAAAATGTGCTATGAAATTATCCCAATTAGTTTCAAATTGATTCATATTTTCGGACTCATAAACGACCTCCTTCATGGTTCTCTTCATGTCCTTGTATTGGTTATAGCCTTGTAACTTTTATGCAATTTTCTTCATGATGTGCCATAAACACCACTTGTGTCGTGTATGAGGGAAGACAGTCGCAATGACATTCTTCATAGCCTGACATTGATCAGTGATAATCCTTTCTGGAGCTTTATAATACATACAACGTCTCCAATAGTCAAATAGTCAAACAAATGTGTTGGTGTCTTATAAGGATAGTAGCCCACCCCCTAAAAGAATGGATTGCCCATGATGATTGATCCCAACAAAAGGTGCAAAAGGCATGTTGTACTTGTTTGTTAGGTATGTTGTATCAAATGATACACCATCTTTAAAGTATTGAGATGCGCTTCTTGCATCTGTCCAAAAAGTCTTCATCCATGTCAATATCAAAGAAAACCAGAGAGAGAGAGAGAGTGCAAAGAGTGAGAGAGGCGCGAATGGCTTTTGGGTTGCCTCCAGTCACTACTACCAAAACTACCCCTGCCACGTAAGACTTTTTGACCAAAATATCCCCAAGTGAGATAAAAACTAAACCATGTCAAAATAACATTACTCTTTATAAAAATAAATTTTGTTATAACAAGATACCTCACACCTTTATCTTGACTTCAACCATTCAAATTATAATTTAAAACACATAACATTTCTTTTCAATTTTTTCCAATTGGTGTTAATACATTAAATATAGTAACATCTAATTTGTTCCACATTATGTAACCATCTTGTTCACATTTCAATGTATTCATTGTTATTCCTTGTATTTGTTCACTACTCAAATGTAACTTATATATGTTTTTTATAGGCAAATTTTCTAAGGTGGTGTAATTTTTATCTGAAATTTTTAAAATGGTGTATTTTTTTATTTATTTCTAGGATATGGGTAAATGGTGCATAGGAGAGACAATATCATTGTGAAGAAACAGTGTCCTTATTACATGATTTAATTTAACATTAAATGAAATCATTAAAAGAGAACACAATTTTAGTTTACTAGATAAAATTGTGTAACTAAGATTTTCAATTAATGAGTTAAATAAAATTGGTGAGAATACTGCACCATTTTAGGATGGTTAATATTCTCCACCTATTCCTCTTTTTTTTTTTTTTACACATGGTGTGTTGTTACTGTGCAACTAAAATAAATGGACAGTTACAAAGTCATTTTATTTATTGATAAATATGTAATGGTTGAAATTAATTCTGATTAAGTAATTGAATAATTGTGAAGTTAATTTGAATATAAGGGTAGTTATGTGAAGAAAAATTACCTAGATATAATTTAAAAACTAAGGATAAATTTATTTAAAAAATTATATAATATTTTCAAAATTTTCTTTCTAAATTTATTATTAAATTTCAATTTTATTTTAAATTATTTCTATATTAGTAACTAAATTCAAATATTCAACTTATACTTAATTTTTCTAAATATATTTTATTATTAAATTTTAATTTTATTTTATTTTTCTTTTCAATATCAAACTTACTCTTAATTTAATATATAAATCTTATACTGAGGTCATTTTTATTTCAACCATTACATATTTATTAATAAATAAAATAACTTTGTAACTTTACATCTATTTTAATTTACACAAGTAATGATACAATACACGTGCCAAAAATAGAAGAAGAGAAATAGGTGGAGAATATTAATCACCATAAAATCCTGTAGTATTATAATGATTTTAATTAACTCATTAATTCAAATCTTGACTGCACCATTTCTTCTAATAAATTAAAATCATGTTATTTTTTTATAATTTCATTTATTTTTTCATATTGATATACCCTAAACCCTAAACCCTAAACACAATTTATCCATATCTAGAAATAAATAAAAAAATACACAATTTTTAAAATTTCAGATAAAAATTACACCAATTTAAAAAATTTATCTTCTTTATAAAATAAACTCAAGGACATATTAGTAATTATCTATATAGTACAAATTTTTAATTTTTTTTATCAATCAAATCAAATAAATTTTTTATTTGTTTTACACATCAAATAAATCATTCACTTTTTACTTTCTGTGTCTTTTTTTCCCATTCTGCTAGCATCCTCGTGCAACAAAAAATCATTCTTTTTCTCATGTTTCATTTTCTTATATTAATTTCAAAGAAATAAATAAATAAAAGTGGATGCAACTCATAAATATTTTTTTTATATTTCAATTTTACATAAATTTTAATTCGAATACCGCTGTGCAATGCAGTGCAAGGTCCAAACATATTAAAAGGCTTAGTTTGGGTTCCTTTCTTCTAGTGTTGTTATCTCTGTCTCTGTAACTGACACAATCACAGTGCAAAGGAACCAATGCATAAAATCAAAACCATAAAACCCTAACGATTCACGAAGTGAGCGTTCTTGTGATTATTGATTGAATCGAGTTGAAATTGGTGAAATGGAGGTGGAGCTGGAGCCTCGCGTGAAGGCGCTTCCGTTCAAGGTGAAAGCAACGTCGCGAGAATCGCCGTCGCAGAAAGCGCTCCACGTCCTTGACACCGACCTCCGCACTCACTGGTCCACCGCCACCAATACCAAGGAGTGGATTCTTCTAGAACTCGATGTCAGTGCCTCTCTCTCTCTCTCTCTTCAACGTGCCTCAACACTTTCTTCAATTCTCATTCTCATGCGTCTTATAATAGTTGTAGTAATAGTGATTTTCCTCTGACGTATTCGGTTTTGTAATGCTGTAATCTCTTCATATACGCTGATTGTTTCCTTCGTTTGGTTTTGGAACTATAGGTCTGCTTCCTGATTAGGAGCTTTATAGATGAGTAAAGCTTGAACTTAGGTTTTGCACTTGTGATTATAAACTGTGGATGATTGTTTCTTTCTTTCGTTTGGTTTTTGAGCTGGAAGGCTATTTTCAGATGGAGAAACTTGTTTGTTTGTTTAAATTTGGGGCATACATGAGAGGAACTGGTACTTAGGTTTTGCACTTTCGATTATAAGCTGTGTATGATTGGTGTATGATTGTTTCATTTGGTTGGTTTTTGAACTCTACTGCTGCTTCTAGAGAGAGAACTTAATTTGGTGCATAGATTAGTGAAACCAGAACTTAGGTTTTGCACTTTCAATTTATGTTTTCTTCCTCTTATCATCATTATAATTACTATTAAATAATAAATAGTAAATAATAAATAATATTGGGTACTCAATATAAAAATTGGATACCCAAAACTTATTTAACCCTGCTGAAATTTGAAAATGAAAAGGAAGAGTTTGTTGTGTTTTGTAAACTGTGGATAGGATTGATGACGCAAATGGTTTGTTTGTTGTGAGTTTGTAGGCCTGTAACTGCTTTTCTTGTGTTGCACAAAATTCAGTTTGGAAGCAGTTGGATATTTGCTATTGCATTTGTGATGTTTTGTGTCTCCGTGTGTAACTAAATGCTAGTTATGTTTGTTGCAGGAGCCTTGCCTGTTGTCGCATATACGGATTTATAACAAGTCCGTACTTGAGTGGGAAATTGCGGTTGGCTTACGTTACAAGGTTAGTGACTGAAAGTTGTCAATCAATGATCATAGACAATTCTTATTCTTTTTGTCTCGTGTTTTTTGTTACTTTATAAAGCCTGTGTATCAAATGTCAAATCTTTTGGGGATATAGTCAATAGTTTATAAAGTGTCAAATCTTTTGGGGATATAGTCAATAGTTTATAAAGGGAAAGTATATGGTATACCTCATGGTTGGCCACATTCTTTTATGTATAATCATTGTTGAATAAATGCTGATATATAACCGGACGACCAAACATATTAGCCAGTAGGTATTACAAAAAATTGGCACCTTAGACATCGACAAATATAAATTCTGTCAAGTTTAAGCTTTTATTGGATCAACTGGTTTGGACAGTTTGACATTACATATTTCAAAAGCATAATTGTGGTCTGGACTGGAAATTATGGAAAAATAATTGAATTTAGTGTTTAATTTTGGGTTAAATCTTTGGTATTTCAATACGTTGGGAATTTTAAGAAGTCTCTGCCTTTTGTTCAAGGTTTCCTGAAGACTTGTCCTGTTGTTTTACTGACTTAGTATCATCAACATGATGCATGCTTCTTGAAATCTTTCTTGACAATATCATTCTTGAATTATGATGAAATTAAGCTGTGCTGATTAAATGTATTAAAATAGAGAAATAGGTATAGATAAAGGGATATTTATTTATAGATGATAAAAATAACAGAAATAGTAACAAAATAATAGAGAACATGGGCTAAGCCCGTTATATTCAACACTCCCCCTCAAGCTGGTGCATATAAATTGTATGTACCAAGCTTGTTACAAATATAATCAATCCTGAGACCCCTTAAAGATTTGGTGAAAATGTCTGCCAATTGATCATCCGAATTAACAAATTTGGTCTTGATGTCTCCAGATGTAATTTTTTCTCGAACAAAATGACAATCAACTTCAATATGTTTAGTCCTCTCGTGAAAGACGGGATTTGAGCTAATATGAAGAGCAGCCTGATTATCACATAT
>Ga0099824_1008692_pt1 | contig 12866 bp, 4 predicted proteins | sample SiratrowhiteBW_FD_76837 | JGI IMG/M metagenome (GOLD analysis project Ga0099824, IMG submission 76837) | Root nodule microbial communities of legume samples collected from California, USA - Siratro white BW | ecosystem: Host-associated > Plants > Roots > Nodule | place: USA: California... | reverse complement strand
TTATAAATTTAAAACAAAAAAAAAATTAAAAAAAAAAAAAATTTTTCCCTTTAAAAAACATTATAAAAAAAAAAAAAAATTTTTAGATTATTAAAAAAAAAAAAAAAAAAAAAAAAAAAAAAAAACAAAGTACATGTAACTAGCTTGAAGAAGTAACTAATTGCTTAAGTAAAATAAATCACCTGTATATATATGTCATGTCCAAAATTATGTTTGACAAAAAAAAAAAAATTAATTTGATATTAACAAAATAAGGAATCTCCAAGAATCACCCATCTATAAGTTAATTATCGTACTCATTAAAAAAGTAATTCTTTAGATAAAAAAGTTGGAGCCGACAACCAGTTATAATATTGTTAAACAAAATTTTTTTATGTTAAATATGTTAAATAAATAAATAAGAAAAATCATCACACACAAACAAATAAATAATAGCACCACTGTGTTAGGATAGTAAAAGAAAAAAAAAAAAACACAAAAACAGAACACACAAATTAAAACTCTGCGTGCGGGTCACAGTAGGATCGGCATATCTTGAACAGTTCTTACAAATTAAGACTCTGCATTCAACATGACACAAAAGTTCACATGTACACTTCTTCAGTTAAGACAGCTTTAGAAAGTATCACATCTCTTACTAATAAAATAATGTTTGTATTCGACATATGTTGAAGAGTTCTTCAGAATGATTAAGTAATTGAGATGTTTAAATTTTACAAAAGATAACTTATTTAATAAAAAAATTAAAAACTCTGTAATATTATTGTTTTCTTGTTTTTTTTAGTATTTTTTTAATTTAAAAGTTAATAATGATGTTCATAATTAAAATTAACATTTTTACTGACTGAAACAGAAACTAAAAACTGTGTACATGGCTCTATATACAGGGAGAGTAGAAGTTTATTAGGTATTGAAAATAGATTCATCCTACTGTTTATTTGGTTTATTTAAGTTGAATTCATAATAAATTAAATTGATCTTTGTACTTAGTTAAAAAAATTAAAACAATAATTTAATTTTTAAAAAAATATTAATTTAAAAGTGAAACTGAGGAGCCTCTACTAAGGAAACTTTGTTTGGCGAATGCGAAGCAATACACACAATGGAAAATTCACAACAAACTGGGAAGGACCCTTTTGAGTTTAAGAGAAATGTCCCATATCGCTTGAAGCACTTCTAGGGGAAGCTAATATCGAGCATATAAAATATTTGAAGTTTTATTTTTGTAGTCAAGGGCACTCTTTCCTAACTCGGTATTTTGTCCCTAAGAACTTTTTCATCGAGATGGTTTTAACAAAAGGTCCCAATGTAAGACACAAAATCCATTGTATTATTACAATTACTACTTGATGTTCAACTTCTCGATTTATTCAAGCATCTATCGCCTAACTAAAATTATTGATGATGAAAATTGCTTAAATATTAGAGGACGTTTCATTTCATTGTGATCCCTTACCTTTGCTGCATAGAACGTTTCACTCCATTGTAATATGTCATTGCATGTTATGAGGACATTTCACTCAATTGTGATCCCTCACTATAAACTGAGAGGATGCTTCACTCTATTGTGATCCCTCACTACAGGAAAACTATTAAATAGTGGGGGTCAAAAGTCCACGCAAAATACCTAAAATCCACACATATGCGTGGACATAACATAGAGACCCACGCTAGGTTGGTTGACGCAAAGCCAAGGTTGCGTGGGTTGGCAGGTGGAGGCTACCTTGCGTGGGCTAGACTAACGTACACCTACGCAAGCTGAGATAAATATAATCAAGTATACTAGGTTAGACGAACGCAGAAGTTACAGAAGCTTGCGGAGGCTAGACCCACACTTAAAATGCAATCATGAGGGTTGTGTGGGACAAACCCTTGCACAGGTAAATCATTAATATTTTATTAGGTAGAGTTTGCGAACACCTGACCCATGCTTATAATAAAATAAATAATTTATTTTAAAGCTTGCGTGTGTTCGACCCTCGCATTTGTCAGAAAAATAATATATTATTTTTATTATTGCATGGGCTTGACCCTCCCATGATGTGAAATATTAAATATTTAATTGTCATTAGCGTGGGCTTAGCCCAAGCAAAGAGTAATTTAAAAAAATATATTTTTATGCATTTAATTTGTTTATCTTGATTGTGTCGAAGGAAATGAAAGAGAACCTTTCAAGTTCTATTTTTCTTATTTTATCTTTTCATGGATTTAAAAGTACGAAATAACACAATCTTATTTTATCTTTTGAATTCTATTCTTTGAAATATTATTATTATTATTATTATTATTATTATTATTATTATTATTATTATTATTATTATTACATAAACATAATTAATATTTACCCTACTAATAATATCTGGCGTACACTTTCTTTTATTAACTTGAATATTGATCAAACCTACTTAAACTTTGATGCAAAAGAATAGGTGGGATTATTAAAAATATTTAAAGTGATTCGATCTTTTACTTTTTATAAATTTTGTAAACCTAGGAATATCTTTCTTACGAAGTTTAAAATTATGAAAATAATATTTATGTTTTAAATTTTAGGATATTGCTAGATTGAGAACAAGGCGAATTATTATCACATTCTTATTGATGTTTTACACATTTCAAAGGACTTAATTGAAACATAAAGTTATAAATAAAAACTTCAAGCTATCTCATCCAATAAAAGCGTCAATTATGCAATGTGTTAAGCAATTTGTTTTGTTGTACTTCATTAGTAATAGTGTTATTAGAAACCCCTCCGAATTTGAACTCTACTGTTATTAGAACATATTTAGAAATCACGTAAGCACAAAACACCTAAAAATTCAGATACCTAAAGCTACCCAGTGCAACATTCATATAATCCAGAAGCAATTGTTGATGATAGTGTAATTTAGACCAGAATGACATAGTAAATACCAAGTCTTTTTAACAAATAGAGGCAAAGAGTATTTTCCAAAAACAAAGGGCAGTAACACAGGAACGTTTCAAACAGCAGTGTACACAGGATATTTTCAAAACAAACCATTCAACTAACCTGTGAAGCTCTGACCACCGTTGACCACCGACCATGCTCAAACGACGACCACCGCACGCCCAAACGTCCACCAAAAACTGAAAATCAACAAATCTAATGAGGAAATAAAAAATTAAACCGAACAATCAAGCAAAATCAAACTTATAATGGAGTGAAAATGCAATTTGAACCAAAATGATGAAGAAATCAGGCGTCACAGGCACTATGATGGCTTTTAGGGAAGATGAAGAAAACAATGCGCACGGGATCTGAAAAATCTGGGAATTTTATAAACCAATATGCTTGGGTTGTGCGTGGGCTAAACTTACGCTCTAAACAGCTCAGCCCACACATACGCGTGATGTAGCATATGCGTGGGTCTAGCCCACGCTAACCTTTGTTTAAATATATTAATTTTCTTAAATATATAATTTTTAATTTATTTTTTAAAATATTGTGCCAAAAGAGTAAATTTTTTCAGTTACCCTTTCGATAAAATCATATATTTCTAAAATCTGTAAAACATTATAGCAAATTCCTTCATTATTATAGTTATGGTTATAATTTGTATAAAATAATTATTTTTTTAAAATAAGATATAAAATAAAGGTGTAATAGTTTTTTATGAACCTAATAGTTTCTTTCTACTAGTTAGTATGAATATTAAAATTAGTTAACAGGAAAAGTTTTATTTTTTAATGCTAAATACATTTTTTAGTAATTTTTTATGTATAATTACCGAAAATCAAGTGTTATGATTTTAAAATATAGTTAAAATTATAACAAAAAGTAATTTAAAAACCTTTTATATTAATTCTTTTGGATAAATAACAACCTTATAATTAGTTCAATTTTATGGATAAATGTACAATTGCCTCAACAATTTGTTCACCCTCACATATTTTATAATTGATGACCTCCAATGTTGCTTCAAATATCAGTATGTTACTCTAGGTTAAATTCGAGAAAATTATATTGTATTTGTTACAAAGTTGAAAAAAATTAATAAATTAACATATTTTTTTTAAATTTGAGAACAAGTTTGTTAATTTAAAAATATAAGAATTAAAACTAACCTTTATGAAAGATATAGGGACCAAAACTCTTTTATAATATATTATTTACATAGCAACATAGGTAATATATTATTTACATACCAATCTAGGTTTGAACGTGCCTTCCAAATTGATTAGAAATGAATTGACTTCTTGTCGTATATTTTTATGAAACAATGCTTATATAAAAGCAAATTAAAATTAGTACGTGCTAGTGTAATACATGATTATTACATGAAATCACATAATCTTATATCAACTCAACAAATAACTTTAATCATATTTTAATAATATTAGAAATATAGATCTTTTTACTACATTGACATATTGAATTATTTTCATATATTTAACCAAGTCAAACATTTCATTATTAAAGAAGTATTTATTATTTATTAAAAATTTATCTCATTTCGTTATACATTATAGTGCTGGCATACATAGTGATATATATAAATATTGTTATTTTTGTTTTTTAAATGTATTTAAATAGATACATTTAAAAGATACATGATAAAAATTTAAAGTATAAATATAAAATATTAAACCTTTTGTGTTAACATAAACTGAAACTAAAGCAAGTCTAAAGCCTAATGGTTGTTCTTAAGCTTAATTTAATTACACAAGTCATCACATTTACTAAGCACAACCTAATATGATATTAACACCCACTAATGAGTCTCAAGTCAAATTGACACTCTCAAGTTCAATTTATTAACTCATACTTAGGCTTAAATTCCACTTGTTCTTCTTAAGCTTAATTTAACTATACAAGTGGTCACATATACTACACAATCCTATTTGATATTAAAACCTCATAATAAGCCTCAAACTTAATTGACACTCTTAAGTTGAATTTATTAAAGTATTATTAGGCCTAAAATTGAGTTATTGTTCTTAAACCCAATTTAATTACCTAGTTCACATTTACTTTTTAACTTATTATTTTATTTACAAAATATTTTTTATTATATTTTGTAATATTCGTTTTGAATTTTTTTAACAATTTATTTTTTCAAAATTAAACATTTTTATAAATAATTTTATACAAAATAATTTTTTTTTTAATTTTCATACATACATATATTTTATATTATTTTATTTTTCTATTATTAAAATCATTCTTATAAAACTACAATTATTGATATAAATTAAAAATAAATTAACTATACTATTTTTTAAATACAAAGTTAAATATTTATTTAGGTCATTTATAAAAATTTATATTTTTTAATTTTTTTTCACTCTTGCGTGGGTTAAGCCCATGCTATTTTTTTTTATTTTTTATTTTTTAACTTTCTTTTGCATTGCGTGGGTCTAACCCACGCTCCCTATTATTTTTTTGTCCGTCAGCCAAACTCTCGTTGCATTTAACTTTTTTTTTCCGTTCTGTGTGGGTCAAGCCCACGCATACTGTAATTAATTAATTATTAAAATATTATTATGCGTGGATCTCACCGCCGCATGATTTTATTTCATTTTTTAATTTTTTTTCCAGTTTTGCGTGGGTTAGGCCAACGCTGTCTACAGTTATTTAATTCTAAATACTTTTTTGTGCATGGGTTGTGCATGGACTGGACCCACGCTTTGCTTTTTTTTTTATTTTCAGTTTTTTTTTCTATTTTGCGTGGGTTATTTTCTTTCAGTGTGAGTTTGGCCCAAGCTTCTTTCGTGGGCTTTACATCCCACACATTCTTCTTGCAGTTATGGGAGCATTTTCTTGTAGTGCCTCAATTAACTTAGAAAACGAGCATATCATTAACTCATTTTGATCTTATACATTAACCATGCATAACATAAACGTTTGCATAACAATGCTAACAGACACAAATAATGTTAAAAGATATGAAATTGGAGGCGCAAAATTAAAAACAACGGTACAAGAAGTAGAAAACAAGGTAAACTATACCCAATCCCTTAAAAAAATTGTGATTATAGGGTTGAGGGTTTTACATGGGACTGGACGTAGCTCTAGTGGTAGAGTGAACCAGGATAAAAAAGACTTGTGTGATTTTCTTGTTCCCTTACTTCTTCAATTTTCGAGCTGCATTTGTGCCATTTCCAATTCTGCTACCAAGAACAACCTGTTAAAATTGAAGAACAACCTGTTGAATTCTTGACAGATTTAAAATACTCATTTTGGTTGTTTTTTTTAATTGGTTAAAATGAATTCTAATGTGTTGAAATTCAGTACTTTACTACAACTTCTTAATCTTGACTTATTAGCTATATTGTCTTGCGTATTTGAGCTCATTGGATTTTTTTTGTATAAGAAGTTGTTGTTGCCAACTAAACAAATTATATTGTTCTCTGGATATCTGGATCGTTATTGATTGAACTAATCTGCTGATTACTCACTTCTGCTCTATTAGTAAAACTGGTGTAGTCTTTTAGATATCTGTGATCATTGTTATATCTAGTTTATTGTTCTTAGCAAGTTCTGTTATTAAATTCTTATCTTTTCGAAAAATGTAATGCTATGTTAGTTGGTTTAATCTGACCTGAATAAAATTAGAAGTTCTCGTTCTGTGTGATATATTGTTTGTTGCATTAGTGTGAATAATTCTGTGAACTGTATAATTATATTTTTTCACATTAAAGTGTTCTATAAAATCTGTGGCATATTTCACACATTAATCTTGATCAAACTGTTTTTACTAATCTATATTCTTTGTTGCATTGCTGTGATTTCAAGTGGCTCAAATTTGGTTTTATTGGTATATTATAATTGCGACAGTGTTGTGATTTCAACCTGTTGAAATATGTTTTAACGTGTTAAAATTGTGATACTGGTTGAAAATTGACAAAGTGTTGGAAGGAATTTTCAACAATTTTTTTTTTTTAATTTCAACTTGTTAAAAACTTGTTTACATAACTGTCAGAAATATTTTAACGTGTTGATTTGATTTTTAACAGATTGTTTTTTATTGATTTTACGTACTAAACTGAGTTCTAACTTGCTGTTTGTGAATTTAACATGCAATTTTTGTGTGGCTCTTTCATTGTAATCATAGTTTCATAAAAACTCTCATTCAAACTTTCAAGTTTTCATAAAGTATAAATTGTTCAATTCACCCCCTCTTGGACATTGGCCATCTTATTTTTCAACACAAACTACTCTGAACAAACATCCCAGAAATATGTATTGTCTAACATACAATGAATACAACAAAGGGAAACAAATTCTAAAATAGATCCTACGATCCTTCACAAGCCCCTGCACCTGCATTTGTATCTGGTCATGTACGTAGTATAATCATCGCAGTTTACAAAACAACATCAAAAGCAAGGGTAAGCGAGTGAAAAAGAAATTTATAACATACTCAATACATGCAAAAGGAGCAAACCATATTAGTTATTCATAAGAATTTCGTAAAAGACTAACATATAAAGTTTCAATACTAAATACATTTTAATTTTAAGTATTCATATCAAACCTCATACATAAATGGACTATATCACATCCAACGGCCACACATGGACCACATCACACACATTGGTCACACATGGACCACATCGTACATATCGGTCACACATGGACCATATGACACATACAGGCCACACATGGATCTATCGTCTTCTGACGATCTATTAAGTATGCCCCTACCAGAGACTAACACCTAATCCAATACCCAAGACTTAGATTCAACAAATCTAAGAGAAAGGACTAATCTAATAACCAAGACTTAGATTACCAGCGAATCTAAGAGAAAACACTAATCCAATACCTAAGACTTAGATTGCCAATGAATCTTAGAGAAAGGATCAGGGTAAGTTCAAACATCCAATACCAAGTGTCTACCAGCGGTTCCGATGTGTATGAACTCCCTCATCAGCATCTCACCACCTAATATCTTATTCTTCGTGACCTAGATCATCAATGAAGCTAGAGGATCTTTGTTAAACATAGACGTGCTATACTTAATGTACACAAACAAGCACAACTCATACATGATCCTAAATATATGACATCAACTTCATCATTCAATCATTAAAATCAATACATACCATTCAATCCACAAATCATAGTATGCAAGAATCTTTCCATCATCAAATCAATACTTAACTACTAAATTATCAAAATTTACTACTCCAACATGTTCACATAACATAAAATTAAATATTTCATCAAATATCATCCAAGAACTTCTTTACCACCACAACAATATATATCTACTAAATTTTATCAAAATCATCTTTATATTTTCAAAACCATTTCTCAATCAAAACAATTCACATTCATTCAAAAAAAATTCCTCAATCAATCATGCATAAAGAGACATATTTTATTCAATAACTGGTCTCAAATTATTAAAACATATCAAAGTCTTATCACAAGTGATATTCAATCCATCAAACAACAACCAAAAGTTCTTGCAAGCTAGTTTCTAACATCATTACTCACAACAGTTCAATTAATCACACCAAATCAAAATAAACAATCAAACTCATTCAATGCTCAAGAACCAGTCAGACCTGTAAGAAAGACTTCAACATCAACAATCATATATTTAAGTTTTCTATCTTAGAGTACTATTTAAAAGTAACTAAATAGTCTAAAAATAATTTACTAACTTCCCTTACCTGATAACAATCTCCAAAACAATTTTTCCAAACTAGTTAGTGGCATTAACCCAATCTTTAGGGATATAGAACAAGTTATTAGAATGAAACCAAATTTCAGTATAATCTTAATTAAGTTGAGAGAAATACTTTTCTCAACTGTCCCTACTAAGGTTGATAACAAAAACCTAAAGAAAAACAGAGAATGAGGGATCTTTAGAGCAAATATGAACTTACTCTGTTTGAGATTTTTATCGATTAGAAACGATCCTTAACTCCTCAACTACTGCAGGATATGATCATATTTTAAAATAAATGAGATACGGAAAGAAAAAGCTAGAGAGAAGAAAGAGATTTTGAAAGAGTGAGAAAGTGTCATGTACGAGAGATAAAAGTATATAGAGGTGCAGGGGCTGTGTTTTTGCTTTTTGAATAGCTTTCTGTGCCTTATCGCCAACACAAACTTTTCATTGCTATTTCACCATTTTCTTGTAATGCATCACATCCTTAGAACAAATTAAAATAACATAATTTGAATTAAAATTACAATAAAATATACAAAATTAATAAAATTCAAGAATTTTTCACATATTAATAATTTGAAAGAATACTCAGACGATATTGTAAATTTGTTTAACTTAAAAATTTTAAAATAAAAAGCTCAAAGCATTGGAGAAAGAAAACAAAAGATTATATGATGATGTTGGTATTATTATATTTTTTTTGTTTAGTAATATCAATCTTTAGAATTTGATCCATGCAACATAAAGTAATGGAACAAAATTGAAATATCGTATTGAAAGATAAATTAATCGAAAAAGATATATAAAAATATATAAAAAACAAAAGATAATAATTATTTTAATAAAAACTTTATGCTTTTGCTTTTCACACACCTTTTTTGAAACTCTTTGAAACTGCACACTTTGTAGTGAAAATATGTAGACCAAGCATCTAAATTATCAAGAAAATGATACATCATAAGATTGTCATCAAAATCATACACCAAACCAATCTTATGATCATGAAAAACACTAGTATTTTGAATATGCTCGGGAGTTGAAATAGGTCAGCAAGATTTTGTTGCTGGGTTGTTAATAAAAAATTTACTTTATTCTCACTCACCAGATAGTAGAACCATTGTATGAACTCAAAATCTTGGGACTATTGAAAAAATATGCAAAAGCATTATCAAACATACCAGATGATGAGTAGTGGCTAGGTAAAAGGTGAAATTCAACTTCCAAATTACACCAATTGCACTAATGGGTATTTCTGGTTGAATGAAAAAACAAGTGTCACCATTAACAATGTTTGTTGAGCTTGTTTGCATACAAAAATAACCTTCTTATGAAAACTTTAAAAATGACATAGATGTAGACATGAATCTATAAATAGCTTTTTGTGATATTAATATATAATGCATGAAAAAATAATAGGACCACTGTGTCACGATATTAATAGAAAACAAAAACAATAATACTAGAAACTGTGTATATGACACACAAAGTTAAGACTCTCCATGCAGTCAGAGTCGAAGAAGTTGAGTTCATTCTCATGTTTATAAGAATTGAGTTGAACATGAAAAATTGATTTAAGTTGAATTCATGATAAATTAAATTGATCTATATACTTAGTTAAAAAAATTAAAACAATCATTTAATTTTGAAAAAGTATTAATTTAAAAAATATAATTTATATATATATATATATATATATATATATAAAAGAATGAAAATAGTAGCATATAATTATGTTAAACGATTTGAAAACTCGTAACGAAACGTATGTATTCATAAGAGAATACAGCACAAAAATTATGTGGAATGCACAACTTCTAGAATACAACAAAAAAATAGTGTGTATATATAGAATAACACCTTAAATAATTCTTCAGTGTATCATCAAAGACTAAACTATAATTAATCAGTTGAAATATTCCGATGTTTCATCTCCTGATAGTTGGATCTAAAAGCACAAATCCATAGAAAGGATTACGGGTGAAATGAGAATGCATCGGATAAGAAGATGTACAAATTCTTCTTGTACATTAACCTCTTGTAATCCTTGAGTTTTGAGGGCAAGTGAACTATGCAGGTCGGATTCAGTCATCGGCTCGCTCAACACGATGACACCCCTTTCAAACTCAATAAGTACATGGATAAAGAATATAAAATTGTTTTATCTGAATAGAGTAACAAAATTTCTAACAGCAGTCCGTAAAAAGTTCAAAAGTTCACCTAATAACAGTAATATTCTACAATTTTAATCTCTGTAAATAACCCTAAAACACATTAAAAAGATAAGTTTTTAAGCAAATATCAACATTGATCTAAAATTCATATACTAACTTTGATATCAAAATAGAACTCATCCCCTCTACCGACCCACGTTATTCACATCCAGAAAATTAATCTCACTTGAAATAATTTTTAAATTAAAAATAAAACATGCAATTAAATTTATTTATTTTTAAATGGTTGGAAGGTATTTAAGAAAGTTTCATTGATATAACTGTTCAATACATAATTAATCCTTATATGGTGGATAGAGTGAAAAATTCATTGTTTTATTGAGTATATCTAATGATTTAAGTCATGTATAGAAGATTTCAATATTCAAGTGAGATGACATTTCTAAAAGAAACACATGTCTCACCCATATGTTCCCTGTCAAAACCACTCTTAAAAAGAACTAAATTGTCTGGTTTATTAAACCAGATATAAAAAAGCAAAGTACATATAAATAGCTTGAAGAAATAACTAATTGCTTAAGTAAAATAAATTACCTCTATATATATGTCATGTCCAAAATTATGTTTGACAAAAAAAAATTTGAATTGATATTAACAAAATAGGGAATGTGCAAGAATCACCCATGGAAGCTAATTATCTCACAGTACTTTCTCAATAGACTCATTAAAAAAGTAATTCTTCTCTAGATAAAAAAATAGAGCCCACAACCAATTATAATATTATTTTCTGAAAAAAAATTTATTATGATAAATAAATATGAAGAATCATCACAGACAAACAAATTAATAATAGCACCACCACTGTGTCAGGATAGTAATAGAAAAAAAAAAAAAAAAAAAAAAAAAAAAAAAAAAAAAAAAAAAAAAAATTTTTTACTTTTTTTAAAAAATAAAAAAAATAAACACAAAAAAAAAAAAAAAAAAAAAAACAACCCCCTTGTCAAGAAAAAAAAAAAAAAAAAAAAAAAAAAAACACAAACAGAACACACAAATCAACAAGACATCTTGAACAGTTCTTACAAATTAAGACTCTGTATGCAGCAGGACACAATAGAAGAAGTTCACATATACATTTCTTCTTCAGTTAAGACAACTTTAGAAAGTATCACAGTTCTTACTAATAGAATAGATGTTTGTATTCGACATATGTTGAAGAGTTCTTCCGAATGATTAAGTAATTGAGATGTTTAAATTTTACGAAAAGATAACTTATTCATTAATAATTTTTTTTTAAAAACTCTGTAATATTATTGTTTTCTTGTTTTTAAGTATTTTTTTTATTCTAAAAGTTGATAATGATGTTCATAATAAAAATTAACATTTTTACTGAAACACAGACTAGAAAGTGTGGACATGGCTGTACATACAGTTATAGTAGAAGAACTTTATACTGTATTGAAAATATATTCATCCGACTATTTATTTAGTTTATTTAAGTTCAATTCATGATAAATTAAATTGATATATATACTTAGTTAAAAAATTAAAACAATAATTTAATTTTGAAAAAAATATATTAATTTAAAAGTGAAAGAGAGGAGCTTCTGCCAAAGAGACTTTGTTTGGCGAATGCGAAGCAATGCACACAAAGATGATGAAAAATTCTCAGCAAACTGGGAAGAACGTTTCACACAAAGCAATTCACTCCATTGTAATCTCTCATTGCATGCATGTTATGAAAACGTTTCACTCCATTGTGATCCTGTTAATGGATTTTTAGCAAGTGTACTTAGTCCACAAGTAATATAATAATAAGAAAAGTATCGTATCCATAGAGAACGGGAATTGTAAATTGAATTATACCAAATTGTGTTATGAACAAGTAAACAATTGATGAATGATTGAATAAATTGATAACAAAGCAACGAATAATTAAAAAGTCGATTTTAATAATGATAAAAAGCCTTGGGATTGAATATTCAATTTCATTACTTCCTGAAAGAAACTGTTTTGGCTGAAATACGAGAGGGGGGGGGGGGGGGGGGGG
>Ga0099824_1008691_pt1 | contig 12867 bp, 13 predicted proteins | sample SiratrowhiteBW_FD_76837 | JGI IMG/M metagenome (GOLD analysis project Ga0099824, IMG submission 76837) | Root nodule microbial communities of legume samples collected from California, USA - Siratro white BW | ecosystem: Host-associated > Plants > Roots > Nodule | place: USA: California... | reverse complement strand
TTGGTAATTGGAAAAGATGATATTGAATTAAGTTAAGAGTGTATGAGAAGAAGAATATGATTCAATCCCAAGGCTTTTTATTATTATTAAACTCACATTTTTAATATTCATTGTTTTGTTAAACAATTCTTAATTCATTCAATCATTTGTTTATTTATTCATAATACAATTTAGTATAATTCATTTTACAACTTCCGTTCCCTGTGGATACGATACTTTTCTTACTACTATATTACTTGTGTACTCAGTACACTTGCTGAAAATCCGTTAACAAGTTTTTGGCGTCGTTGTCGGGGAACGACTAAGATTTGGAAATTGGATTTTACGTTAATTGTGTTTTGTGAATTTTTAATCTTTTGTGACTGCTACATTCTTTGTTAGTACAGTGGTTGATGTGCTTGAGGAATCAGGGAAAGGAAGAACAGTTGCTTTTTGATCCGGATATCAACAAAACGCTGAGACAGCTTAGGCAAAGGAGGAAGCATGTGCAAAAGAATCGAGTAGAGGAGCAGAGTTGTTGTGCAATCATGGCAGAAGAACTTAACGGCTGTAATGATCCACCACCAAGGAGAGTTCTGGGAGACTATGCATTGCAATAGGGACCCAAACATTTCTCAAGCATTGTTGTTCCTAACACAGCTTGGGCAATAGTAATCCAGCCAGCATATCTATCTCTCATAAGCAATACGCAATTCATGGGATTGGATCATGAGGATCCCTACACTCATCTATCCACATTCTATGAGTTGACGACTACTATGGGATTCAAAGAGCGGGACAAGGAGGTTGCATATTTGAAGTTGTTCCCATTCTCACTGGCAGGGAAAGCAAAGGATTAGTTGAATTCTCATCCCAATCAAAGTCTGAGAAGGTGGAGCAAGGTCGAGGAGAAGTTTTTACAGAAATTTTTCCCTCTATTTTGGCTTATCAAAGCCAAGTCAGACATCTCGAATTTCCGCCAGGGGGCAGATGAAGCTTTTTGTGCATGATGGGATAGGTTCAAGACCATGTTGAGGAGGTGTCCTAACCATGGATTTGAGGAGATTGCTCAGCTCAATATATTTCATAATGGGCTGAGACTAGAGACTAAAATGATTTTAGACGCTGCAGCAGGAGGTACAATGATTGTCGTGGATGTGGAGCAGGCCACCAGGATTATTGATGCATTGGCATCAACAGATTATCAGGCACAACATGATCAAAGCAGTGTGCAGAAGAAAGGAATGTTAGAGTTGAATTCTCAGGATGCAATCTTGGCGCAGAACAAGCTATTGACTCAACAAGTAAAAGCCTTGACAAAGCAGATGGAAAAGCTATCGCAGCAATTGCAGGCTATTCAAACTGCACTGCCAGTGACATGTCAGAATGTACCAATAGTTTGTGAAGCATGTGGAAGAAATCATGTGGCTGGAAACTGTCCTCAGCCGAATGTAGGAGGAGAAGAGGTACAATTTATGGGAGTTCCAAACAGACAAGCTAGTCAGTTAGAAATTACCCAAATAATCCACCTACAGGTTGCAGGAATAATATGAATCAAAATTGGGGCTGGAAGCAAGATACTGGAAATGCAGGAAGACAACCAATGTACCAACAATAGCCACAACAGCAGTACCCTTCTCTACAAGACCGCACAAGCAAGTTGGAAGAAACTCTTGAGAAATTCATGCAGGCCACTATGACACATCAGAAGAATCAAGAGGCATCTATGAGGAATTTGGAGACTCAAGTAGGGCAGTTGGCTAAGCAAATGGCAGATTAGTAGGGAGGACAATTCTTGGAAAACACTCAGACTAATCCGAAAGAACAGTGCAAAGCTATCACTATTCGATGTGGGAAGCAGGTTGGTTCTGATGTGAACATAGAAGCTGCTGATAACCAAATGAAGGCAGTTGAAGTGGAGAATGAAGTTGAAGCCAGTGAAGACAGATTAGAGGAGAGAGTTGAATCGAAAACTGTGACAGTTGAGGAATGTGGAGATGCTGAATCTATAAAGGCAAATGAAAAATCTGTAGATGGTAGTGGCAAGAAACAGGCTGAGAAGGGGCAGAATTGGAGGAAGATTGAGGAAGGAATTCCTCTCAAACATGTTCCTTATCCTCATGTACCCTCCAGAAGAAAGGCCGAGAGGCAGTTCATTCGATTCACTGAAATTTTGAAAAACTTGCAGATTAACAATACCTTTTACCGAGGCAATGCAACAGATGTTTACTTATGCTAGGTTCCTGAAGGAACTTCTCACCAAAAAGAGGAAATTTCTAGAAGATGAGACAGTTGAATTGGAGGCAGAATGCAATGCAATTATTCAGAAAGCCATTCCACAGAAATCCTGTGATCCTGGAAGTTTTACATTGCCTATCACAGTGGGAAATCTATATGTTGGTAAGGCATTGCTAGATTTAGATGCTAGCATCAATTTGATTTCGTTGTCTATGTTGAGAAGAATTAGAGAGGTAGAGGTCAGGCCTACATGCATGACACTAGAATTGGCAGATCGATCCATTAAGTGTCCTTATGGCATTGTTGAAGATTTGCTGGTTAAAGTGGACAAGTTCCTCTTTCCAATAGATTTTGTTGTGATGGATATTGAGGAGGATGTGGATGTTCCCTCGATTTTGGGGAGACCGTTCATGAAGACAGCAAAAGTAATTATAGATGTTAACAAGGTGAAGTTAAAGGTATGTGTTGAGAATGAGGAAGTGAGCTTCAATGTTTTAGAGGCTATGAAGCACCCTAAAGATACATAGAGTTGTTTCAGAATTGATGTGATTAAAGAGGAGTGTGGTAAAAAGATGAAGAACTTGAATAGTCCTGATGTGTTACTGGATGTTATCGCTAAACCAGCAGAGGAGTTGATTGAATTGGGTGATACAAAGGCATTAACTTTGGCTAACGAGCTAGATCGGGCTAAGGAACTGATGCAGAAGGCAGAGAACAGAGAAAATCTGGGAGTTGAAAACTATGTTCCAGAGGAGACAGTAGAACTGAAAGCGTTACCACCTCACCTCAAATACAGTTTTGTGATTCTTAGCAGCTCCTTAACTGCGGAAGAGGAGAGAAGGCTGATTGAGGTGTTAAAACTTAACCAGAGAGCTATTGGATGGCAATTGTCAGATTTGAAGGGTATTAGACCAACATATTGTATGCACTGTATTCACATGGAGGCTGATTTTAAACCAGTTGCACAGCCACATAGGAGATTGAATCTAGCCATGAAGGAAGTAATGAAGAAGGAGGTGCAGAAGCTGGAATGATTTATCCAATTTCAGACAGTGCTTGGGTGAGTCCAGTTCAGATGGTTCTTAAGAAGAGTGGAGTGACTGTTATTCATAATGAAAAGAATGAATTGATCCCTACAAGAACAGTTACTGGCTGGCGAATGTGCATTGACTATAGGAAGTTTAACCAAGCTACAAGGAAAGATCATTTTCCTTTGCCATTTATGGATCAGATGTTAGAAAGATTAGCAGGGAAAGAATACTACTGTTTTTTGGATGGCTATTCAGGCTATAATCAAATTACAGTGGATCCACAAGATCAAGAAAAGACAGCTTTCACATGTCCATTCGGTATTTTTGCATACAGAAAAATGTCATTTGGATTATGTAATGCACCATCTAGTTTTCAAAGGGGTATGCTAGCTATTTTCGTAGATTTAGTGGAGAATTGTATAGAGGTCTTCATGTATGATTTCTCGATTTTTGGATCAACTTTTGATTCATGTTTGAAAAATCTTTATATAGTGTTGAGGAGATGTGTGGAGACTAATCTTGTGCTGAATTGGGAGAAGTTCCATTTCATGGTCACTGAAGGCATTGTGTTAGGCCATAAAATTTCTAAACGTGGGATAGAAGTGGACAAGGTAAAGGTTGAGAGCATTGAGAAGCTACCTTCACCTACCAATGTGAAGGGAATTAGAAGTTTTCTTGGCCATGCAGGGTTTTATAGGTGATTCATCAAAGATTTTTCGAAGATAGCTAAACCCTTGTGTAATCTATTGAATAAGGATACAACTTTTAAGTTTGATAAGGAGTGTGAAAAGGCGTTTGAATGTCTAAAGAAGAAGTTGCCTACTGCACCAGATTAGAGCATTAGTTTTGAGTTGATGTGTGATGCTAGTGACTATGTAGTAGGGGCTGTGTTGGGACAGAGAAAAGAAAAGTTGTTTTATGTAAAACACTATGCTAGCAAGGTGTTTAATGACGCTTAGAGTAATTATACTACTACTAAGAAGGAATTGTTGGCAATTGTGTATGCTTTGGAGAAATTTAAAGCTTATCTCATAGGCTCTAAAGTCACAGTTTATACTGATCCTGCTGCTATCAGGTATCAGCTGACCAAGCCAGATTCGAAGCCCAGGCTAATTCGTTGGATGCTGTTACTCCAGGAATTTGATCTTGAAATCGAAGATAAGAAGGGAAGCGAGAATTATGTGGCAGATCATTTGTCCAGGTTGGACAATGAAGAGGTTACTGCTAGGGAATCTGAAGTTATAGATGAATTCCCTGATGAGAAGTTGCTTGTGGTACATGAGAGGCCATGGTTTGCTGATATGGCCAATTTCAAAGTTGCTGGAATTATACCAGAGACCGTGGATTGGCAGCAGAGGAGGAAATTGTTGAAGGATTCGAACTAGTACATTTGGGATGATCCTTATCTGTTTAAGATAGGTGCTGACAATCTGTTGAGGAGGTGTGTTACTAGTAAGGAAGCTCAGAATATACTGTGACACTGTCACAACTCTCCTTTTGGAGGACATTTTAATGGGGAGAGAATAGCTGCTAAGGTATTGCAATCAAGATTTTTCTGGCCAACTCTGTTAAAAGATGCTCACATGCATGTGCAACATTGTGACAATTGCCAAAGGACAGGAAACATATCAAGAAGACATGAGATGCCACTGAGGAACATCCAAGAAATTGAAGTGTTTGACTGTTGGGGAATTGATTTCATAGGTCCATTGCCTAGTTCATTTTTGAATGAATATATTCTGTTGGCTGTGGAGTATGTCTCGCGTTGGGTGGAAGCAATTCCAACTCAAAAGGCAGATGCAAAAACAGTGATCAAGTTTATGAAGAAACACATTCTGCAGATTTGGAACACCAAGAGTGGTGATCAGTGATGGAGGATCTCATTTCTGCAATGCAGAATTGAAGAAAGCTTTTGCGCATTTTTGGGTGCAGCACAGGATAGCTACAACCTATCATCCCCAAACAAATGGGCCAATAGAGGTTTCTAATAAGGAGGTGAGAGAATTCTGGATAAAACAGTGTCATCATCACGAAGAGACTGGGCTATAAAGTTAAATGAAGCACTGTGGGCTTACAGAACAGCCTTCAAAACCCCAACTGCTTTGTCTCCATTCCAGTTGATTTATGGGAAAGCTTGTCATCTCCCTGTCCAAATGGAGCACCGAGCTTTTTGGGCATTGAAGTGGTTGAATTTTGACTCTAGAGCTTTTATTGAACATAGAAAAATCCAATTACTTGAGCTTGAAGAAATGAGGTTGAACGCATATCAATCTTCAAGATTGTATAAGGAGCGAATCAAGGCCTATCATGACAAGAAGCTGTTGAAGAGGATTTTTGAGTCGGGACAACTAGTTCTTTTGTTCAATTCCAGATTGAAGTTGTTTCCGGGCAAACTTAAGTCGAGATGGTTAGGACTTTTTGTGGTCAAACAGGTTAAGCTTTATGGTGCAATTGGAATTGAAGATGCCAAAACTTAGAGGAGTTAGATGGTAAATGGTTAGAGGCTGAAACATTATAAAAGAGGTGAAGTTGAGAAACTCATCTCAATGATCAAGTTGGAGATTGAAATTCAGGCATCAAGCTATATGACGTTAAACGAGCGCTTGCTGGAAGGCAATCCAATATTTGAATTATGGAATTATGGGTTTTTTTTTTCTTAGAGATTGTAAAATTAGGAATATTAAGTTTAAGTTTTCAGGTAGTCTATTTTGTTTAAAAAAAAATTAGTTATTTTAGAAATTTTACTAGGCCTCTAGTCTGAGCTAGGCCTGACGCTCGAGCTAAAAGTCACTTAGCGCAGACTAGTGCAATATAACAAGGTAGTACCTTGTGATACAAGGTCACTTCACCCAGTGACTTTTCAGAGTGCCTCCATTCGGTCTTGTCTTGCTTTTCGTTTCGTCTCTTCCCCTACCCTCAAACCCTTTGAATTCAGGTAAGGGTTTCATTCCCATTCTCATTCTACAAAAAATTCACATTCGATCATTCTCACATTTGCATTAGCTTAAGAAATTATGGGTTGTGGGGGTTGAACCAGGAATAGTTAGTGGGGTCGAAGTGTTTAGGGTTTGTGTTGCAAAGAATTTTTTTGGGGATTTAAGGGCGGTTTTAGGGCACTAACATTTCTTTTAAGGAGAGAATGTTGAGAGTGAAGCATACTGTACCAAAACGTCCATTACGCTCGCTGAAGAGGAAGGTTGGCGAGCCATTCTACAATGAAGCCATACCTTCAGACACACCAGAAGAAGAACAGTCCTCTACCCAGAAGAAGCAAAGGCTGCCTAGGAGGTTCCTTAATGACAACAAAATAAGGAGGTATGAGGAACTAAGACATTGGAGTTTTCTTCCGGAACGAAGAGTAGAACTGAAACTAGGAGAGTGTGATCCCTTTCTGATGGGGATCTTGAGAAGGAACTGGAAGAACGTGGCTGAGTTGATGAGAAAGTTTGATAAGGAAATAATGAGGGAATTTTATGCCAATGCATGGGCAGAGAGACAAGATAGGGACCGAAGGAAGACTATGGTCCGAAGAAAATGAATTTCTTATAGCCCACAGGCTATCAATGACTTTTTGGGGAATCCTTTCCCCAAGCAAGAGGAGAAATGCAATTATCAAAGGTTGTGTGCAAGGAGGAAAGGGTTCAGTAATAGGAAAGTGGTTGCTGCACTGTGCCTTCTAGGCAGAGGATACCAGATAGCAGCATCAGGAAAGCAAACTCGCATAAGAATGAGGGACATAAGGACCCTGTCCCAAGTCTGACTCACTTTTATGCTAGCCAATGTCATTCCAATTGGGCATGTCTCAAACATTAATGTTGCTAGGAGCAACTTGTTGTTTTCAATGATTCAAGATGACTACACTATCAACGTGGCTTGCATCATTTCAGATGAAATTCAAAGGATTATTGATTAGGAAAGAATTCGTGGAGCAAAAAGACTAGGGACTTTGGGGTTCCCTGCACTGATTACAGGTTTATGTGCTCAGAAGGGAATAATGGTAGAGCCAAAACACAAAATCAGAAATCCAATTGACCAGAAGTTCATTGAGCACCATTTCACAAATGCAGAGGAGAATCCTGAGCAGCGGAACAGAGCTCCTAATCCACCATTTTCACCATCCGAACCCACTCTGGAGGAAGTTGAGAAGAGGATAACGAGGCATGTGCTACATGTGAAGAACCAACAAAGTTCATTATGCAGGTTTTTGATGCACCTCTACCATGCCATGCGTGATCGAGCTAATCCAGAGCCATTTATGACTCCAAAAGAGCTGTCATCATATATGAATTGGCCATGGGACCGACCAAGTTCTGTGGGGGAGGAAAATGATAATGCAGAGGCTCAAAGTACTGTAGGAAATGTGAGGAAACCAGCAGAAGAAGGAATAGCAAAAGCAAATGCTGAAGATGTTGTTAATGCTGAGGAGACTGATACTGAAGCTGGGGCTGAAACTGCTGTTGAAGTTGTGGCCAAGACTGTTGTTGAAGTTGTGAAAAAAATTGCTAAGACCACTGTTGGAGTTGTGACTAAAAAGAAGGATCAACCAGGGCCATCAAGAAGGACTTTAAGGCCTAAGAGAGCTAAAACGAATGAAAGTGGGTCTGGATCAAAGCCACTAGCAACTCAATATGTGATATCTTTAGACATAAGTTCAGAGGAAACAGAAAAGGAGGAAACAGAGAAGGAAGATGAGGGGAGGAACGAATCTAAAGATGAAGAAGAATCTAAGGAGGAGACTGAAAGGTTGAGAGAAAGTGAGAGTGGTGCAGAGGAGGAATACGATACTCCAAGTTGGAAGTTTTGAAAATTGATGTTCTGTGTTTGGGGATGTTGTCTGCTAAGGAAGGGATGTTGTTGTTAGGTGGTTGTTGCTTTTTTGAGATGGTAATTAGGAGAAAGCGAACCAGAGACAAAGTGGTAGTATAGTTCTTTTTATTTTGGATGAATGTATATATGTTGGATGATTGTAGTAACTTTGCATATCGTGGATAATTGTAATAGACATTAGGCACAAGCTGACTGACTGGTAGTTCATGATGAATGTGTCTGTAGTGATGGGAATTAATATGAATGGTTAGGGCTGTTAACTGCAAATTCTATGTGCATATAAGTAGTGTAGTCTTAATTTTGAGCTTGAGCTAACAATGACAGGAAATTAGGAAGATAGCATCAGAGTAGGAGGATTAACATTAACAATGAGTGATAGGATATGAGGGAAACAACATGTGAGGGACGATACACTTAGAATGTATTTTGAGTGCATATTTACTTAACATTGATTGTTGCTTTAATTTGTTAGGATAGAATTGACTTTGTGTTGATAAGAATGATGAAGGCAAGTTGTTTTTTAGCGTAAACCAGAGCTAGAGCCAAAAGGCTACCCGATGAGATGAGAGGAATTCAATTGTAAGCCAATTTGAGCCTATAGTAATTTTTGGAACCATGAGCCATACATCCATAAAATCCACCTTGGGTATGATTAGCTAGGAAATTATGATACAACTTGAAGAGAAATTGGAAAAGGGAGTTTGAATCTCAAAAGAAAATTGTGGAAGTTGTGATAGGCTGCTGTAATGGTGTACCCATTGAAAAAAAAATGTTTGGATTCTAGATTTTTGTTTGTACATCTGGAAAATAAGAGAAAAAAAAAAAGTAGTTGAAAAAGGGTACAGAGTGAAATTGCGTGAGCTATGTTTATTGTTTGGGCAAGAATGTTGAATAGTACAACAACAGTTGATTCAGAGTGAAGCAAGTTAAAGAGGTCACAATTGAATTAGATTTTCAAGAATGATTTGAGTTGTATTAATAATTTGCGAGACTACTTGTGCATTTTGTGTTTCAAGAAAAACCAAAATTTCTTTGTAGCCAGGCCACATTATAACCTTGGAAAGACCTTCTGACTTATAATTGCAGGGTTGATTTGTTTTGATAAATGAATAACAACTTTTGATTGAGAGCAATATGTCACTTTTGAGTGAAACAGTGGTGAGAATTGTGTGAGTTGAGAGTATCTTGTCATGAATTGTCTTTTGTTATCTGAACATTGGATTGTTAAATTTCAAATTTGTGAAGCTGCAGGTAATTGCTCAATTTTAAGAAGACGTGGTTGGAATAAAAAAAAAAATTTGCACATGAAATAGGAGAGTTTGAGATCTTAGTTGTGATTGTCTTGCATGAGGACAAGCAAGAAGCTAAGTGGGGAGACTTTTGATAAGCGTTGATTTTTAGTTGATTTGGTGCAGATTTTGTGATTGATTCTGTTAGTAATTAGGTTGATTTTGTTATTAATTAGGTTTAGATTTGATTTTATTATTTATTTTGCAATTTAATATGTTTTATTGTGGAAAGAGAAAATTTGTTGAGAATTAGGTTAAATCTGAAGGGAAAAAGAGAAGAGAGGCGCCGAAATTGAGGAAAAGAGCAGAAAAAGAGTATAAGTGACTTTTTGCTTAAGCTAAAGACACAACCTGGGTTAAAACTCACTTAAAGTTCATCATTCGCGAAACCCTAAATTGAAGATGTCAACGTTACTGAAGGCATGACTTACGAAATAACGGCCGCACCTTGACCTAATTCAAGGGGCGAAAGTTATAAAAGGAGGTTAGGGTCAAACGTGAGGATCATCATCACTACTCACTCATCACCTCTCATTCGTGGAGATCTCTTGGAGGCCGTCGTCATCAAGCTCCATTCTTTTCTTTTTCTTTTGTAATTTCGTGACTACCATGCGTAGCTAACTTCCTTTCTCTTGGGATTGAATGTAATTTCTCACTTCAAATGCACTCTTAATTCTATTTTTATCAATGAATCCAAAAACCTTTGTTTTACATTTTACTATAAATTGCTTTATTTTAGATTTCTCATTGTGACTGGAAAGCACTCTTTGGAATTGGAACTAAACGTAAATACATTACATGTATAAGTTCAAGGATGAATTATAGTGTAATGACTGCTTATAACAATTGATCTTAATGCTGATTAGGTTATTCTAGCGACTAGGGATAGAAGCTAGGTAATTTAGTTTATAAAATTTAATGCTAGAGGAATCAGGTTGAAAAGGCTTTTATTTGCGCAGATTGGTAATTGGAAAAGATGATATTGAATTAGGTTAAGAGTGTATGAGAAGAAGAATATTACGATTCAATCTCAAGGCTTTTTATTATTATTAAACTCACATTTTTAATATTCGTTGTTTTGTTAAACAATTCTTAATTCATTCAATCATTTGTTTATTTATTCATAATACAATTTAGTATAATTCAATTTACAACTTCCGTTCCTTGTGGATACAATATTTTTCTTATTACTATATTACTTGTGGACTCAGTACACTTGCTGAAAATCCGTTAACATAAACATATATAAAATCAAAAGTTAATATAAAAGGAAATTTACCGTTTACATTATAAACGTGGCATAGATCCATATAGTGTAACAACAATAAATAAATTATTATTACAATATATAATAAGTATGCGAGATTTTACTTTTATCTTTTAATTTTTATCTTTTATCTTAACACTCCCTTCCATGCATGAATTTCGGCCTCACTTTTAAGAAAAAATTATGCAAGATCACCTCTGTATAATTGGACCCTTAAAGAAATAATAGTATATGTAAAATAAGATTAGTTTATCTTAGATTATAAAATAAAAAGTAAAATAATAGTAATGATACGAGCAATCAGGATTCATATACACCAGTGGGAAAAGGGAACCAAGATCGATTTTGATTATTAGCTGGCGTTGGTGTGTATACCGATTTGAAGTTTCAGATATTTTCAGGAAGATAATAATTTTAATATCTTATACATATTATTTCATTATATAAAATAATTTCTTTCCTTATAACAAAAATCTTGATTTACTTTCTATTAGAAGTTTATGCCAAATCAATATCAATGCAAATTTAAACTTAGCAGCATCTATCAAGGTGAAGAATTAAAAAAAAAAAAAGGATTGTGCAAGATAAATATTATCTTTAACATCTAGTAAACTGATAGTATACTAATATCAGTTATAGTATTTTGGGATTTTAAAAACTTAATTAAATACTATTGTTGCTTCTATATAAGTTCAAACATCCTATTTATATTTATATTTGTATTAATTATATATTTATTATTAATAAAAATCATAATATTCATATAATTGATAATTGGTAAATATTAAACAAATATAATAAATAATTATTAAAATATATAATTTAGTAATCATTACTTTTATTTTATAATTATTTATCAATTAAAATTTGATTTGATAATTATTTTAGTTATAATTAATAACTAATTTATTTAATAATTAAAAATTAGTCAATAAATAATTTTTGTTTTGTAGTGTGAGAAGAAATCTAAAAGGAGAAAATATTAACTAAAAATGACTGGCTAAGGATTTTCTAGAGCCAATTAGAGATAAGAATACAGTATATTAGAACTTTACCCAAATTTATTTTCTTATGGTATAATGACTAACTAGAGAAAGTGAAGATGATTCAATTCTGAACATAATAAATAAACTTATTATGAAATGGGAAATGAAGTTTGTTGAATTGTAACATATATAAAATAAAAAATTAATATAATTGGGAGATTCAAGGGTAAAAAGATTATAATTACAGTTTACAATATAAACATTGCCTAGATCCATATTGTAACAATAAATATAAGAAATGATTATTAGAATAAATAATAAGTATGCAAAATTTAAAATAGTTTAAGTTTTCTAAGACATGTATTAGTAGATATTAGGACATGAGTATTTACGTATAAATTTTATGTTTCGTTGAAATTGACAAACACTCTTAGTAGACACATATAAAATATATTTATAAAGTTAAAAATAATTTAGAGAAAATTTTGTGATAATTTCAATTTTATTTTAGTAAATAGAATTAAAGTTACATAATCATTAATTATTATAAAATATTCTAATTAACCTAGAAAACTAATTTGGCCAAGTTCATTAGAAATTAGGAAAAATTTCTAAACTAATGTATTTTTTTCGAGATTCATGGTGTATTTTTATTTTTTTTGAAAAATTTCTAAACTAATGTATCTTTTTTTGCGAGATTCATGGTGTATTTTTTTTTTTCAGATATGAATAAGAAGTTTCACAGTATGATTGTGAATGAATTGTGTTATTATTATATGATTTTATTTAATTAAAATACAATTTTAATTAATTAATTAATTAAAAAATCATTAGACTATTATATGATTTTGCACGTTAATTGTTATTAAATAATTAAAATAAATATGATGTTAATTTGAAATAAATAAATAATTCAACCTGGTATAAAACTGTTTGAAATGTACACTTTATATCACTAGTAGAAAAAGACCTTCATCGTCGGTTCTGAGAGGTTTTTGTCGTCGGTTTCTGAACCGACGTTGAAGCGGAAGACGTTGAATCAGACGTCGGTTAAACAATCGACGTGATGTAGAGCACATTCACGTCGGTTAACACTACAGAACCGATGTGGGTGCGCAACCCAAAACGCAAACACACAACGTCGGTTGTGAGGGAACCAACCGACGTCGTCCCAAGTGACATAAAATAGGTTTACGACCACCTACCCGTCCTCGTTCAACACCTCCTAAGTCCCATCTTCCCCACTACAT
>Ga0099824_1008690_pt1 | contig 12868 bp, 7 predicted proteins | sample SiratrowhiteBW_FD_76837 | JGI IMG/M metagenome (GOLD analysis project Ga0099824, IMG submission 76837) | Root nodule microbial communities of legume samples collected from California, USA - Siratro white BW | ecosystem: Host-associated > Plants > Roots > Nodule | place: USA: California... | reverse complement strand
ATATATATATATATATATATATATATATATATATATATATATATATATATATATATATGGGAGAGTGGATATGTTTCGGTTAGTCAATATATAATGAAAGTAACTTTGTTTAATCTTATTTTAAATTTTTTATGATATAAGGGTTGAATAAATATATTTTTTTTCAAGTTTTTATTAAAGTTCCAAAATATTTTTTTACTGATTAATAATGTTTCTATCCATTTATTCTTATATTGAGAAAGTAATTAGTTAAGTTAGTATCGATCATTTCAAATATTTTCAACATTTATCTATACATACACATAGTGATAATAAAAGTTTCATACTCATATTGAATTTTAATATATTGTCTTGAGTTAATCTTAATCTTACTCTTCCTTAATCCTTAATTAGAGAAATATTTATTAATTTTATTATATCATGTTCCAGGATATTGCTGCAATGTATGTAAAGATTTTCTTAACATTATTCTTTACCTTTATTTTCTTCGTTTATAAATTCTTATAGCTGTTCTACATATATTTCTTCTTTACCAACATTATTTAGAAAGGTTGATTTAACATCCATCGAATATTTAAGCTTTTTTTATTTATTTTAAGAGCTATTAAAGCTCTAATTGTATTTAAGCAAGCAACTAGGAGAAATGTTATAGTTTACTTTAGTTGTTATGAGTGTCCTTTGATAACTAGTCTTGCCTTGTTCTTTTTTTCGTACCATTAAGATTGAGCTTTGTTTTGTAAACCATAAATCCATGATGTATTTTTCACGCAAGTAATTTACTAGTTTCCAAATATTATTCTTTTTCGATCAATTTAATTTCTTCCTCCATTGACTTGATCCAAATTTCTTGTTTTGTTGTTTCTTCCTATTATTCGGGCTCAAGTATTCTCGTATCCCATGTTTCATATATTCACCAAAGATATTTTACTTGTCTATGGGCAGTATTTGGTGAATAATCTAGTTTTTGTGTAAATAAAGGAGACATAAGTGAATCTTGTACGACTTCTTGAACTTCTTCTTGAGGTTGTTGTACTAGAGCAAGGAAGTTACTTGTAATTTTTCCTTCTTTCCAACTCCAATAAATATTTACATGAATTTCAACGTCTATTATAATGATGAGCTTCTTTGTCTAGATGTTAAAAACTTTATAGCCTTTTAATTGTGTGTTATATATCCAAAAGATTTCTCGTATAGTTGTATCTTCTAATTTGGGTTTTTGTGATCATATACATATATGTAATAGATAGATATGAAAACTTATTAAGTGTTTAACTTGTGGCTTTCGTTTGCTCCAAACTTCAATTGATGTCTTATCTTGTACTATTTTAGTTGGACATTTGTTAAGTATGTTGAAGATAATATATATCATTTCATCCCAAAAAGTATTAGCCAAACTTTTCTCCTTTAGCATTAATTTAGTCATCTTCATGACTATACGATTCTTTTTCTTTTTCAACACACCATTTTGTTGTGAAGAATATGCAATTGTAAGTTGGAACCCAATTTCTTCATCTTCACAAACTTTTCAACTCATGTAAGCTATATTATTTGCATAATCACTTCTTAAAATTTTATATGTCTACCATTTTGTTTCTTGATAAGAGCTTAAAATTCTTTCAGAAGATATAGGCTTCTAAAAGAAAAAGAATATCAATTATGTTGTTATGTCTTTATGAGATAATCAAATTGTCACCAATTTTATTTATTTTTCTTTTGTGATAGAATCAGAATGTAATGTTTTTATTTGTTTTGTCTTTCTTTAGCTAGACCTAAAATAAGTACACTAATCGTATATATTCAGTCTTTTACTTTTGTTCTCAATAGAAAGTAGGGATAATCTTTTCATTTTCATATCTTTTGTTCATTTTTGTTCAAATTTCCATTTTATAATATGGTATCCATTTCATAATAAACTCTTTCAATAGGACTTCTGATTTTTCTTTAATGATATAAAGCAATTTTATTCTAGAAAGTAATCATTTAAAATGATAAAGTACTTATGGTTAGTTAGATATGGTGTCTTTATCAATGCACAAATGTTTGTGTAGATTAACTCTAACAAGTCTTTTCTCTCCCTGCTTTGTCCATTAAAAATATGAGAATATATCCATCACAAATTTCATATTTTCTTTTAGGTGTGATAAATCTCTCATCAGGTTTTTCTTGTGGTGTAACAACTTCAAAATTTAGGTGTTGCAGTGACCAAATCTTCAAAACGCCAAAGCCATGAATAATCAACTTGGACTTTCATAACAATATCAATAGTATAATTAAAGCTTATAGAAAAGTTTTTATCTCTAGGCTTTTGTTATCATAGATTATGCATGTATCTCCTTTGAAGGAAAAAGTGTAGCATTTCTCTATATTTGGCCGATTCCCTTTAAGATTAGAAACTAATAAGACATCTCTAATAAATTGCGTACATTCTTTTGTCTCCACCAATAATACATTTTCCTTTTAACTTTACTACATCATCATTTCCTTTAAATATGTTTTTGCCTTTGGCTATATGATTATGGTATTTGTTATCCAAATATCGACTTCCACTTATTTTATCAATGATATCTCAATAGCATAAGAAATATATTGCTCATGATCATGCTCGTTTGTTAAATTTGTTTGATGCTTATTTTTGTAACAACAATTCTTCTTTACACGCCTAAATTTCTACAAAATTAACATTGTTATTTTCTACTATACTAACCATCCTTTTTTTTTAGTGATTTTAGTTTTTACAGACGTTATATAAAAACAATTTTTATATGTATAATTTTTTACACGTTCAACTTTTTTCAAGTAAAAACAGGTACACATAGATGAGAGAAAATTTATAGACGAGGGAAAATTTATGTAAATTACTAATTAAAGAAAATTTTACGATGTAATAGAGATTTTGAAAAAATTTAGTATTATATTTGCACCATGAAAATGAGTGAACATAGTACCATTGTTAGAATTTTAGGAGAATAGGAAAGGTTGGTTGTAGAAAGATACTTCTACAAATAGTAGATAAAGAAGAGAAGTTTATATCTTTTTGGGTTTTAGAAACATCTAAACTTATAGTTAAAATTTTTAGATTTGTCTATTGCTTAATTAATGTTTCTCTAATATAATCTATTTATTTCTAGATTTTTTTTTTATTCCTGTAACTTCAAGAACTTTATATGAAATTTAACAAATAATAACTTCTAGTCTAATAAATAGTTGAGAGAGAAATGGCTTGCTATAACATATCCCAAACTCTCCCTCATTTTGAACAGAAAAAACTATGTCCTAAAAGATGAGAGAATGGTCTCTTGGTAAGTGTGTGTGGAATTTTAAGTAGTGAGGAATATGATTTTAAGGATAAGAAAGTTTGGTGACTAATCTGGGATATGCTTTAGAACCTAGTGGGAGGTATAACTTGTCTTCAATACAGCATACCAGATGGAATGGTATGAGATCAAAACAACTATCTATATGATTTTGGTCTCTAGGGATTTCAATACTACAAGGTTTGGTAGCCACAATTAACTACTGTTAATTTCAAAAATTCATATATTTCTTATTATATATATATATATATATATATATGATATTTATCAATATATTTAAAATAACATGTAAGGAAATCATAAATTCAGAAATCTATTAAATATTTTAAAAAACCTGTACTCCATTTCTTTAATGCTATGGGAGAATTATCATTCTTTTAATTGTGATGAATAATGATTTTATTAATTAAATCCTTATAAAAAAAACTGTAACAAAATAAAATTGGAAGAAACTGAAATTTAAACATTCCACTGTATAAGGGTAATTTTGTAATCTGGGCGTTTCCCCTTCCCCAATCAACTCATTTGTACTATCGGTACCACTCGTTAACGTGTATAAATGCGCCAGTTTATTCAACGCGCATAAATTGCGTGGCACTAGATAGAGAAACAGAAGAATCAGTGACTCACTTCTGAGAGAGTAAAGAGAGCGTGTTTTTTTTTTTTTTTCTGCAACTTCAATTTTCTCCCATGGGAGAGGTTAACGAACAAGGCAAGGTTGAGGTTCCTTTCAGCGAGGAAGACGCTGCTTGTCTATTGCAAAGGTCTCGTTCCTTCGTTCTATTTTATTTATTTTTTTTAAATTATTTTCATCTCGTCTTGCTGTTTACCGTTGATCTGCGTGATTCATCGTGCAGATACGATGCACGAACGGTTCTGACGTTGCTTCAGGAATTGGCCAATTATCCGCATTCTAAGTTTAACTGGAATGATTTGGTAGCCAAAACGTCAACAGAAATTTCTAATGCTAGAGAATATCAGATGCTGTGGCGACATTTGGCGTATGGGCACTCCATGGAAATTTTGGATCACGATGCTCAACCTTTGGTTTGTACGCTTCTTAATTATATCTGAATATGTTTTTGCTTAAACTGTGATTATTTGCATTATAATTTCTATATCGTGCTCTCTTCCTTTTTTTCTTCACATTTTTAAGTTACATCAGTTTCAAGCGGCAACGTGTTTTTGATTTTTTGGATTTATACAAATTTTAACCAACTTTTTTAAAATCAATTATATTCGTAATTCTTCGTAATTAACTGTGAGATTTGTGAGTTCATTGCATGACTTGATGAATTTCATCAAGAAATAATCTGTTGTTACTATTAGTCCTAGAATTAAAGTTTAGGTTAATTATATTTAGGTGTGCTACTGTTTGATCAGTGAGAATTTATGCTACTGTTTGATCAGGGAGGGAGAAGATAGAGTTTAAGTTAATGATATTTTGTAGGTATTTATTCCTTCATGCTAGCATAAGATTAGCTTAATTAATTGTATTTTAAGCATTTGTTCCTTTATTCTACTGTTTCTTCACTAAAGTTGTTTAGGTTAATTATGTTTTAGGTATTTGGTCCTTTATGCTATCTTTTGATCCCATCAATGTTGAATGCAGTTGGACCAGACATTGAAATGAATAGATTAATTTATAAGGATTAAGTTTATGATTCATTATTAACTATTAATATATATACTCACCTTTTCACTTTCATCCATCCTTTTTTTTTAAATATCACAAAATTGGTCCCTTATTCTCTTTTACTTTTTTTTTTATCTCTCTTCTCCCACTTTTTTTTATCTCTTTGGTTGTTCCTCCCTATATGTACCTTTATTCTTTTATGTGTATCCTACATTGCTGTGCCTATATGTATTCATGTCATATGCTTTGATGCACTGTGTTTTGCTATGAAAGTTAAAGTTTTTGGTGAACAGAAAGTGTGTGTTTATCTTTCCTGTTCGAGCAAGCAATTGATCATATTTAGAGGCATGATACTGGTATGTTGTTTTTGAATGGAGAGTAGATTAGTATATAAATGTATATATTTATTTATATACTAGTTTTTATTAATTTAAAAAAATAAATTAATTATTTTAATAATTAAATAATTTAAAGTATAAAATAATTTAAAAAACTTAAATTTATAAATTTTAACTATATAATATATCTCTTTTCTATTTTCTTAATGGTTGAATTAAAGTATAATTAATAACTTAATTTGTTAATTATTTAAAATGTATGTATAAATTATAAAATGTAAAATTACCTAATTATATTTATTTATTATTAATATATATTTTAATATTATTATTTTTTTATAATATACAAAAATATAAATAAAAATTAACAGTAGTAATTGATTATGTTAAAAACTGATTATATCTTTATAAATATTTATAAAATATTATGATTATGCTATAAGTATTTTATTAATATTTATAACGTAATTGAATGCATAATTATATATATATATATATATATATATATGACTTTTTACACAAATCTTTTCCTTTTTGCTGAAAAGTTAAATGTCAAAATACAGCCTATTTTCTATATTTATTAATATTTTTATTTCTCATTTTGTGTGTTTTTCTTTTCTTTTTTACTTTTTGGTTTTAGGAAATGAGGCAAAATTTTTAAAGAGATGCAATTCTTCTACTATATTTTTGGGTAATTTTTTTTTTTGGCGAATTGTGGATGGATAAAATTATGAAGAAATTGTATCTCTGTTACACGATTTTAATTATCTAATAATGATGATAAAATGGCGTGGAAAAAATACAATTTTGATTATAATTCAACAATACTAAAATATATTTCTTAGAATACGATTTCTGTGTTTTAATTTAAAAAATAGAATTCATTTAAAGAAACAAAATTCTTTAAAAGAGCATTTTTTTTTTTAAATTCTATTTTTTAAATGAATTTTATTTTTTTTAGTTAAACATTAAAATCATGATCTAATAACATGATTTTAGTATTTCTAAAGTATAATTAAAATTGTGTCTTTCTTACACGATTTTACCGTTAATATGAAAATTATATTATCATGATACCATTTCATTCTTATATAATTAAAATTGTACTTCTTCACCTTAAAATTATGTCACCTATGCATACGATTTATTTATGTGAATAATAAAAAAAAATTATTTATGAGAATAATAATAAAAAATTATCCATTTTGAAAACATAGTAATAAAATTGCACCTCTTTAGAAATTTTACCAAGAAATGAAATCCAAAAGTCCTTGGACTACTGCTTATATTAAAGAGTGAATGTCACCCCATAAGGCAAATTAATGCTATAATGTCCCTTGCCTAAAAACATTTATTAGCCTTTTATTCAATCTTTCCATGCTTTTGAAATCTTAAATCAAATCTAGTTATACTGCTAGTAAAAATTCATAAATTCAGGCATTTATTCCGTCTAAAATTGCAATTAACAGAACAACTATGATTTCTTTTCAAGTCTGTTCCATACTAATAAAGTTTTAATGTTATTGTAATAAAGATAACAGTGTTTATTGTATCAAGTAGTAGCTGGTGACTATAGCTGTCGTGAACATGAATGTTCACCATATGCAGATTAATGAAAACTGTATTTCAGATCAGTTTTATACTGTCTGTCTTCGTTTACTGTTATTTTTTGTTTGCTTTGTTACTCTCAATTAAGCTATTGAATTTGTATTGCACTTTGATATATTCATACATATTTGGGGTCTTTTTTATAGGATGATGACAGTGACTTGGAGAGTGAACGAGAAGCATTATCCGGCTTAAACAGGGAAACGGCAGCAGAAGCTGCAGCATTTGTTCAGGTGAGTGATAATTTACCGAATTACTAAATTTTATCCAGGTATTGTGCCTCGGTAAACTAATTGCATATTTGTTTCACGGCACACTTTCCAAATTTTAACTAAATATTTTAAATTTGGAAGAATATGCATAATATTTTCTAAAAGATTATCATTTAACTTGAAAAATCTACTGTACTGGCTCCCTGTCTTTCCTCTTTTTAGGCTATAAATTTCTTCCTCCATTGTGAAGATGAACGATATGGATTTTGGGGTCAACTTTAGAATTTGATTCTCAAACACATTATTATTATTATTATTTTTTGTTGGGATTGGGTTTGAGTCACTTCAAACCAAAATATTATTATTATTATTATTATTATTATTCCCATCAATTCTACTAGGTTATAAGAGAAATCCTAATAAAAATCTTTCTTAGAATTTTTAGGTGAATGCCTAAAAAAGGAAAACAACAACTTCGTACAAAGTTTAAACTTAGAGTTTTGGAAACCCAATTTTTCTTATTTTCTATTTTAGTCAATAAGTTTTGGTAACGATTAGTCGGAATTCTGGCTAAATTTGTTCCCTAGACTAAGTTATGATTTATCAGTTGAATCTATTATTTAGATTTATATAGATTGGTCTAGAGACGAGTTTTTACAATTTTGAATTTTTAGACCATGGATATTGGGTCTAATTCTGAGGAACTAGGTTATAATTTTTTATTAGATTTTATTCAGCGTGTTCAATCATGATGGTACATAACTCTTGTCTTGAGCCCATTAGGATAGAAAAGTTGATATAGTGTGATTTCTAATCTCGAATCAAATGGGTTAAGAATGCTTTCAAAAAGAGGTGTTATTTGGTTTTGGGTGCTCGTCCTTGTCATGATGGGAAAAAGAAACCAGTGTTGCAACGGGTGTGTAGACCGAGCTACCATTTAATCTACTTTCAGTTTCATAGGAAAGAAAACTTGATTTTCAAGTGGACCAAAGACACCACAAGCCCCAACTTGTTCAGAGATGGTCTTTCATAGAGTAAGTTATATGATGAACGGGTGTTGACCACAATATACTTGATCGCAATGGTGCTCACCGCGTGACTGTATGTGAATGTTGTTCTTAGATTGACGTATCTCTGAACTTCAATTTGCTCACGCGAAAAGCCCACTAGCATATCATCAAAAGACTTGAGTTGGTCCCTCAAAACCTGAAATTTCACAAATGTGTTACAAAACATAACATTGATCGAACTCTCCTGGTAAATTAGGACCCGATGTACATTCTTACCCATAATGGCTATAGATAATACTATTGGATCGTCCTCGTGGGGAGTGATGTCCTCAAGATCTACATTAGAGAATGAAATAATAGGTGTTGGTGATTTCCTTCTTTTCTCCATAGATAGTATTGTTCGTGAATAACGCTTCTTACTTGAGTTGGTTAGTCCGCCTACAATAAATCCTCGTGTGATGGTATTGAAGTCCCTAAGGATAGGTGTTTCGTGCTCATCGATTATCAAAGGTTGAGCATTGGAAACATCAACCTCATCACAAAATGTTCCCCCAGGCAAGCATCCTTCTCAAGCTAACCTAGCTACTTAGACATTTTTTGTTTCACACTAGGCATTACGACAGGGAGCCAAGAACATGATTTGTTCTCTTCGGAAACTGAAGTCTTCCAATTACCTTGTCATTCGTAAGGATCTCCTTTTAGGAGACCATAAGGGAAGGACAAGTGGTGTTTGCAAATAAGCTTTGGTGACATAGTCCACGTGCCAATTCGCCTAAGTACATTCATCATTCCCAAGTTTTCGCTTGTAATGAACTTCCTTGGAGACATGGTGACGCTTCTCTGCAACCTTTCTACATCACATGACTTCCTCAGCTTCAATATGAGATGAGGCCTTGCTTTGGACTTTTTCCATTAACTCGACTTTGGTCCAAATCATGTAATATTTTTTCGTTCAACTCATGAATGCATACTGTAATATTACAAAGCCGGTTGAGCTAATCCTTCAAGGGTTCATGCTCTTGTTGTTTAATGTCAAAGAAGTCTATTGCCCTTAGTGGTTTGACCTTGTTAGTCACGAACTGTTCAAAAAAAGTGTGGGAGAACTCCAGAAAGGAGGTAATGACCCTGATAAGAATCTCATTGAATCATTGTAGAATAGTCACTGAGAAGGTTTTCATAAACATTTTGCATTGTACTATATTCGACCACCTGGAGATTAACATGTGGGCTCAAAAGGCTTTTAGATGGTTCTTTAAGTCACCTGACCCTAAACAGGTTGAGCTTTAGGACCATGTAATGTGGTGTTATAGGCTCACTCATGATTTCCTGAGACAATGGTTGAGTGTCAAGTAGCATGAGGATTGGATTGCAGTCCATCTTCCTTTGTCGGGTTATTTATCTTCGCATTGTTTGTTACAATTTTTCATTTGCTCTCTGCAGTTTCTCATAGGCTCTCAGAGCTTCTTCCATTCGACATCATAAATTTTCAATTTCTTGTCTCAGTGTCTCATTCTAATTGGACCTCCTCCAATCTCCTCCCATTTTCTTCATTCTCCTGTTTCAATTCTTGCATTCTATCAATAATTTGTTGCAAAGTGGGAAGTGTCGTTGTCTTCTTCTGGTTGGATTGTGAGTCGTTGGTTCCTCATGATTGTGGAAGTATAGACAAAGTTTTACCTATCTCATAATGGGCGCCAATGTTCTGGTTTAGAGATTGAGTGGCTTCAAACTATAATATTCAAGTTTGTCTCACTATGTTAGGCTTGTCTTGCATTTATAGGGGAAATCCTCTTTAGAGTTTTTAGGTGAACACCCTAAGCATTGGAAAACAACTTCATATGAAGCCAAAAAAACTTGGCGTACTGGAAACTCAATTTTCCTTATGTTCTATTTTATTTCGTAATTTTCATAACATAATGACTTTCTGAAACTCTTACTAAATCCGTTCCCTAAATTTGTATAGATCAATCTAAATGTGAATATCAATTTTATTATTAAATGATTTAATCATCACGATGAAGATTTCAGATTTTTAGACCAAGTTATGGACATTAGATCTAATCTTAAGAACTGGATTATAATTCTTAATCATACTTTATCCGGTCTGTCAACTGTAATGGTACATAATCTTCTTGATCGCACTTTATATTATCTGTCAACTATAATGATACGAAATCTTCTTGATCGTACTTTATTTTGTCGGTCAACTATAACATAATCGTCTAACCTTGTCATAAATGTACATAATCATATATATTATTATTATTATTATTATTATTATTATTATTATTATTGTTGTTGTTATTATTATTATTATTATTTTAGCTTATGAAGAAGGCTTGCGTACTTATCCTGGACTCGGATTTTTTAGTGTTATTCAATGTTGCTTCGTAATGGGACTTATAAAATAATAACATTATTCATTGAACTAGGCTGGTTTCATTTATTCTGAGGAACAGAATATTTAAATATTCAAATTAATAATTTATAAATATTTCAAATCCCGCGTGCCCGCAGCAGCAGACTCCAAAATCGTTTAGTTTATAGCACAAAAGTTGCACTGAAAGAACTTCTACGTTGAATTTCTTTTATACATTATATGATGTATATACATTCTACAAAAATGATAAAAATTAATCAAATAACGATATTTATAATGAACAATAAAAGGTCATAAGTCTTCTGAAAAGAATATTCTTGGATTGGACTGCGGGGTCATTATAATTTATATCTTCTTTTCCATTATTGTTGTAGTAGTCAAAATCCCTTTTTCTCGAATAGAGCATTTAAATGGGTCTATACGGATATGATAGTTTCATACGTATTCATAGAAAAAACAGGTACTATAAGTATTCGAGTCGTTATTGTTATAATTATAGTACCTAAATCTTTTTTCCAATTATTCGAAATATCTTAGCGTTTCAATTTCATCAGAAAAGTTGTTAAACATTCTTCAGTGGTTGATCAGAGATGTCTAACATAGACACATCGATCTTTGCTCTTTTAAACGGTAATAAAGGTCAAAATTGAGATAGCATTAACTGTGTTTTGAACGGTAACATGACCATTTAGTCGGCCCATGGGTAGTCAACTAACTACACGCAGAGACTAAAATTGTATTGGCCTAATCACTCACTAACGTTCCAGAACATTTACTCAATTAAGGTACAACATTAAATGAAACGTAATGAGACCATAGGGGAATACGATTTCAATTGACTTACTAATGTACAGTATACTTTTGCCGGAGAACTGATATACTGAGTGAGAATAGCTTAATTGTTGATGCATGATTTGGCCAATGCCTATTAGTATTTCAAAAGTTCTTGACAGTTTCAGTGATCATTGATCAGACAACCAAGCTTAATGGCAAAACTAATGAAAAATCAAGGACAAGTCTCTTATGAGCTTAGTAAATTTTAGGCTTTATGTTGGAATCATATATAAATCTAGACTGAATGGTTTATAATTTTTGTGAGTGAGTTTGAACTTTGTGTAAGTTGTAGGAAGTGAGTCACTTATAATTTTAAAAAGTGAGTCACTTATAACTTTAAAAGGTAAGGTTGGATTTTGAGTGATTGTAAAAGATGATGATGGACTTCAATGAATAGTATGAATATATCCTTAAAAGATAAGGCTAGTCTTTGGTTCGTTATAGGAATCAATATGGAGCCACATGCATCCTTAAAAGATGAAGCTCAACTTTTGTTACTCGTACGAATCAAGATCAAGACGTTTATATTTTTTAAGAATTGAGGCTAAACTTTGACCGATTTAAGTATTACTGAAAAATAAAAAATAAGAATCCACATAACTTAAAAGATATTTTGAAACAAGTATAGTACATAGATGAATTAAAAGGAAAATGTCACCATTTAGTTCATCAATACAAACTATATAATACCTTAACAGTATTTACTCACATACATTTTCCAAAGTGAGGATTGTGTGCAACAATATATTACATAAACATTTTCTTTAAAAGAAAGTATATTCTTACACCAATGATATAATATAAAAAAAAAATTACATCCAAGACGCAATACAAATTTTTCATATAAAAAAATAGTGATTCCTAGAAATGACTAAAAGTTATTAAATGGTCGAAGATATTTGTGAAAATATTTACACAAATCATTTAAAAATTAATCATTAACAGTACAATTTCATCATAAATTTTGATAATTAAATAATTTAGTTAAAACAATATAATATGTTTATTGTTAAGAAAATTAGATTAATATCTCCTCCATACAAATAATTTTGTGGAATACTTAGAAATATTTTCATTAAATATGATTACGTGGTAACGCTGTTTTTAAAACAAATAAAATATTTAAAAATATCATATACCAATTTCAAATTTCTGAAAAATTAAAAAAGATATCCTTTTATTAGAAAAATGTCATCATTAATTTGCTTTGGTACAAATTATATTATACTTTCACAATATTTGTTTACATATGGTTTCTACTAACCAATAGGGAGTATTTTATATTGTTGATATCCCATCTGTGAAAGAATTGTTCAAATCTAGGTCCAGGTGAAACTTGATGTAAGTTGAGGGCTCCATGTATTTGAAATTAAAAATTGTATCCCCATCCATGTGTTGTTCCATTTGTACTTCTTGTTGGCTGCCCAATCAATGCCAACTTGCATTGCCAACTTTTGGTGCCCAATCAATGCCAACTTGCATTGCCAACTTGCATTGTGCCCAATTAATGCCAACTTGCAGCAATAATTCCCATTT
>Ga0099824_1008687_pt1 | contig 12874 bp, 6 predicted proteins | sample SiratrowhiteBW_FD_76837 | JGI IMG/M metagenome (GOLD analysis project Ga0099824, IMG submission 76837) | Root nodule microbial communities of legume samples collected from California, USA - Siratro white BW | ecosystem: Host-associated > Plants > Roots > Nodule | place: USA: California... | reverse complement strand
TATATATATATATATATATATATATCATTTGGCAACCAAACAAACTTTTCACTAATTAACATGTCATTAGATCCAAATAACTACCTACAACTTTTTTACCAAGAGATAAAGGAAGTGTCTTCAAGTGTCACTAGAATCTAAAGCAATCATCTCCTTTACCATTGTCTACTGACATTTGGGATCAACCATGACTTCTCGTGTAGTCTTAGTAATAAACATAAAATCCAAAAAAAACACAAGAGAAATAGAATAGAGACAAACTAACATAGTTAATCGGTAAAGGCAAAGATATATAACCGTATAAAGCGTTAGAATTATGAGAGGAACAAATACGTTTTTAAATCACAATAGGAAGCTGAGGTACAAGAAACATGGGTGAAGGGACACTTGGAGCAAAAGATGATGTTTGAGGATCGTTTGAGTGATTCATAATCGAGTTTTAAGATCTTTAATATTAAACCAATGAAAAAAAGAGAAGAATATCCCAGAAAATAATTCATAACTTATAAAATAGTACCTACATTGAATAAATACAACAAAAGAAAAAAAAATCACACTTCACTGAATATATACATTTTGATTTGAATTGTATTTTTATTTTATCATTTTTCCTAAATTTTCTCTCTATACACATCTCACTTTGAAATGAATTTAATTTCAATTAATATTCACTAAATATTTAATTTTATTTATTAAATACAAAAGATAAGTGTATTATTTAAATACATTTTTCCAATTTTGACACAAACTTATTACTCTTCAGTGAATATATAAAATAAATATTATATTAAATAATTATAAATAATTTTTTTTTTAAAATTTAAAATTTAAACTTTACCCTAGAAATTTTACGATAAAATTTATAATATAATTTTTCTAAGATTCATTTTAAATAATCTTAACTTTTCATTATATTTTAAATATTTATAAAATCTGTATTGTTTGTATTTTATATATTTTTAATATTAATCTTAAATTTAAAATATTTTCAAATATTAAAAATAATTTTTAAAATTTTAAACCTTTTATATATTTTATTAAATTATGAAAAATGTATTAATAATATTTATATTTGATTATATTATAAATAGTTAATTAATTAAATATTTATAATTTTATTCACATACATTTTATTAAACTTACTAAATAGATACAATACAAAATTTAAAAAACCGAACACGGGATCGATTTACAAAAAGCCGATTTCTAGCAGGGAATCGATTTCTTCCAGCAGCGAGGTTGATTTTGGTAAATAAATTAACATTTTTTTTTCATTTTTTATTTCTGGTTTATTCGAGAAAGAAATTTGTCCATAGCAGGCAGGTGACACGCCTCTGAGGCTTGCCAGCAAGCTGACGGTCCTGATTCAACACCAAATCACCTTTTGGACATCCAAAGATGAATCGGCCCAGCATGTTAAATTCCAATCATCATTCATTTAAACACCAAATTACTGTTAAATGGTCTTCATTCGTTGTTGCTGCTGCTTCTCGATGAGGTGAGGCATACAGTTACAGGAAAGAAAGAGTAAGTAATCTTTAAAGAAGAAAAAGAAGTGAAAGAGTAAATGGGAAGTGTATGGGTCTGTTACTTCCCTACCTGCACCATTCTTCCTTGTCGCAACTGCATTTTCTCTCCAACGCACCTTCTTCATCACTCCACCACTCTCTCTCTCCGCGCACGTGCTTCTCAATCCACCACCTCCGCGAGAACCAGAACAAGGTTTTCCCTCTCACTCACTCTCGATTTTTTCTCTTCTTTATTCAATTTCTGCGTTTCTTGATTCGCTCTCTTTGCGATTCAGAAGGAGTCGGAGAATCAAGACCGACGCCGAGATCTGCAACGATATCCGCGAATTTCTCGCTTCGGTTGGCCTTCCGGATGACCACATTCCCTCCACCAAGGAGCTTCTGCTCCACGGATGGTGCTTTCGCTTTCCTTCGAACCTCTGCGTTTTGTTTTCGCCTCTTGCGTTTAAGAATGAGCATAGTTAATTCGCGATATTCAATATTTTGCTTCTGAAATTCTGCAACATTAAAAAGGAATTGAGTTGTGATATTTTGTTTAGCTGAAATGCTAGAAAATTGCGAATCTCCTGCATGCATGCTGCTCTGCGTAAGTTTTCTTTTAATAAACCATCAATGTCATCCCTAATCTCCTTACTGATAGAGAGGAGAAAAAATAGAGTGGACTAAATGAAGATAATAAATTATGAGTGAAGACAGGTGAGAAATAAAATAGAAATTAAAATTGATGAGGGGAGAGTGAGAGAGATGGGTGTAAATCAGTTAGAATTATTACATTAGGTCTTACCAAATTCAATATTAATTCTCCTCTAAATTTATAATACTAACACCAACTTATTTCTATCCACTCAATGTTATTTCCATCTTAAATAGAAACTACACTAAATAGTTCCGGAGACTGGAAAAATCCTTAAAATTAGTCCTTGTACATCAAAACAATACATCGTAGGGACTGGATTGACAAATGTTTAATATTTTAATGACTACTTATAATTTCATTACTTTAGGGTAATACTTGAGCCACCGAATTGATGGTCTACTCTTTGTTTTATAGTTGGAGGTTGTTATCTATTTTTATTAGCCTAGTCTCCTCTGTTTATAGGAATGACCTGGCAAATATTGTCAGAAGGAGAGGGCATAAACAGATTCAGGAACTTCTCACTAGCAGCTTATTAAAAGCTGACGCCGATTTTTTAAGTGCTGAAACTAGTTTAAACGAGAGATTGGACGCCGCAAATGATTTTGAAGATCCCTTAACAGGTCAATTAAATTTCTTCTTGATGAATGGGTATTATTTTGTGTTGCTAACGACTGATGACTTAATCTAATGCAATTTAAAGGTCAGAATGAAAAGGTGGACAGTTTAGTCGACAATGTCGAAACATCATCAGAGTATTTTCTGGGAAGTAGTTTGTATGTTGACTCTTCTTCAAGTTCAGGTGAAGGTATTGACATCGTGGAAGAAGCCTTGGCAAATTTGACCATAGAGGATGGTCTAAGAGAGGTCAAAGATCATGCTGAAGTGGTAAGCAATGCGACAAAGGAGAATTTCTACCCAACTGAAGGGACTATTGTGGATGATGATTCCGATAGCCTTTATCCCAAGTTCAGTAGCCAAAGTTCCATCATGCCTGCAGAAATCTCTGGTGAATTACCGTTTGAGACAGTGTCTTCTGGAAATTCCGAGTCTGAGGATAGTTTAGTGGGAAAAACAGTTGGACAGTCAACCTTGTGGACGGAAAACCATTCTGGCACTTCATTTAATGATTCCGATCTTGGTGCTGAAGAAAAAGAGTTTGATGATTTGGAGCAAAAGGACTTTGGTGCATCAGAAGGTCAAGATGATGACAATGATGATATTGTTGAAAATGTTACCACAATTTCTGAAGTTTCCGTTAGGGAAAATTTATCTGGTGATGGCAGACTTGATTCAATTGTTCATTCTGCTGACAGCAGTGCTACAAATCTTGACACTTTGGCCAACATATCTTTGAAGGAAAAGGTTGCAAAATTTATTCAGAATGGAGATTTGGACCCAGTTGAAGGTAATTTCTAATTGTAGTGTTGTATTGTTGTTAAAATTATGGGGTTTTAAATATAGAGGAAGAGAGATGAAAGAAAATGAAACACTGAATTGATACTAAGGTACTATAGGGAGGGAGATAAAAGAAAATGAAACACTGATTTTGATATTAACTGAGATGTATTGCATTGTATTGATGTATTTAATATATTCACAAAACACAGAACACTAACCCATATATGTGCTAATCATATTCCTAACAAATTTGGGAAACAAAATCATCACAAGGAAATATATATGAGAAGATATATTCATATACTCTAACTGTTATCATAAATGGCTACAGTTATGAGTTTGACAGCAGTGATTTCCGATTTGAGTTTCATCATGTTTAGTAAAAAGAAAACAACGACCAAAAAAATAGAAAACCTTACCTCAAAATTTATCTCTAAATGATGGCTACTAAATTTAGAAAAAAAAAAAATCTTTGGCAACAAGTGACTATGCTTTAGTCAAACCCCTTCTAATGAACAGATAAAGTCAGAATATTTTCTTCGTTCGGTGCAAATTTTATGTACACTTTCTTTTTTTCTCTTTTTGACAATGCCCCTACTGTTTGATTCTTAGATCATGTCGCTGGAATTTCAGTTGGGGATGATACTCAGGAAAGCAAGGATAATATTAAATCAGAACTTGATGAGTATATTCCGCCGCCAGGTAGCAGTCCTCCTCAAGATAATAATGTCATGGCTCATGGGAACTCGTTGACATCCAAACTAGATCCATCTGGACCGTTGGATTTTGATAAGCCTCTTTGGTCAGTATTTTATATTGTGTGGATGCTAGTAACCAACTGGGACTATGGGAAGTCCATTGATGTTTTCATTTGAACTGAACCCCTCCTTTTTTCTGCATTCAAATCATATATAGGGATGATGACTTGCCACATGAGGATCTAAGTACTCATTTTGACCAGGACGCAGATACTAAGGTCATTTTGTGTATAAATATCCCTAAATTCTATCTCAATGTTCAGCTTCTTGTGATCTTAATTCATTTTACTTATTCTGATTATGCAGACTCCAAAATTGCAAAACGAAACTGAGATAAATCATCTCAAGTTCATGCTGGTAGTAATTATTTAAAAGTCTCTTTTGTGGTTTAGATGTTAATAAAGCTAACTATTTTTTGTTTAGAATATTTATGAATATATCCTGTTATCACACTTTTCCTCTTCCTTTTGGAAATGTTTCAGTCTCAGAAGGAGTTGGAACTGGCACGGCTGAAGGAACAGATTGAAAAGGAAAAGGTAAATGAGTAATATCTGAAAACTGGCACTACGAGATGTGTGTATATATTGCTAGATCCTACATTGGCTAGGTGCTAGAGTACTTGCTATTTGGGCACTCGTCCTTTCTTGGACTAGCTTTTACGGTTGAGTTTGAACCAATCCGTGCTCAATTCTTATGTATATTTTCTGGCATCAGCCATGTTAGTTCTTAGCATCAAAACGACATTTCTCTGGACTTTGGCCACTTTAATTCACCAGGTTAAACAAGTACATTTCTTAATTCATTTTGACAGACCTAAGAGTAAAGATTATAGAAAGACAGAAACATGTGTGCCTGAACAGTGATTAAGAGAGACTAAGAGTGAGAGGCAACATCAAGTGTAACAGGGAGAAATAGATGACTGTAAAGTATTTTTTTTTTAAGGACTACCTCTTTGGATGTCTCCCTATTTGATTTTACTCTAGTTTCAGTGACAGTAAAAAGTGTGAAAAATAATTCTGTGATGGAATGAAGTCCTGTTTGCTTAATGTGTACATATGATCCTCTCCTTCAAGAGATAACTTTGTAAAGATTCTCTAACCCATTTTTATTACGTTTTTAATAAGAGTACCAAAGGATGTACTTGGAAGAATATGAGGAATTAAGGAAATTGCCTGATTCGTATGATAGGCCCATGAAAATATATCATTTTTACATGTTGATGAAGAGTTGACCCAATTTGAAGATAACATATAAAGTCTAAATCCACACGATCTAGAAGAAGGAACGATGGATTGAAGTTTAAGTAGTTGGGCTAAATAATTGCTTAAGCCCATTTTCATAACTTTTAATGTGATTTTCGTATTTCTTTTTATTTAAATATTTCAGATGTCTTTTAAGATGCTCTAGGTCAGTTTTTTAGTGTTCTTAAGCTTCCTAAACTAAACCATAATGATAAGTAGTTGGGTAGTGAGGAGTCAATTATAGTAAAAAACAAGTGTTAGTGGGAGTTTAAAATAAGTGCGTGGGAATTTATGTGGAATTTAGAGGGCTTACATGATTTTGCCTATAAAAGGATGTAACTCTAATGCAATGAGAAATATATGAATTTTGGAAGAAAATTAAGTTTTCTCTTTTGTGAGAACTTCATGTACTTTTCTTCTTTTAGGAAAATTTTATGGAGTTATGAGTTATAAGAACTCAAATATGATCTTATCACGAATATCAGAACATCTAGTTCTATATCAATTAGTATTACATGCTCAGTGGAGTATTTTAGTGTTAGAGTATTCAGTTTTCCCTCCGTAGAATGGTGGGTTCCCAATGGATTTGAGTACTCATCACCCTTATCCTATAATGAAAAGCTTTGAATCCGATTTTTGTTAGTGTCATAACCGCAAGTCGTTTCTAGGGACGGTGATAATCCGATATCACAACATGTGTGAAATGTTTTGCTTTTAAAACTTGAATAAGTGTAGCTCAATCTGAAGTTGTGTCACACATTTGACAAAATTCAACATATTTTTGTTAGTGTGGAAGTGTTAACAAGATCATAGCAAACTAGAAGCAATTGAACGTTCAGCCTTTCTCTCATCCTGTTCTTCAATATAAGACTTATTCCATAATCCATACAACTCAGTTACATGTTATTGTTGCTTTCAGCTTGCTTTGTCTGTCTTGCAAACCAAGGCAGAAGAAGAAATCAGCAAAGCCCGAAAACTTATATCCGAAAAAGATGTAGAACTACACTTTGCTGAAGAAAGTCTTTCAGGACTCAAGGAGGTATTGTCTCTGTCTTCTTGTTTACTTGTAATCCAGTAATGTATTCGGAGCACCTTGCATTCTTGAGCTAGTGGTTATCTTTTCTAAAATTTTAAGCAGTTTTGGTAGGAATATTGCTTATGAAATTGATGAGTAATTGTTTTAAATTATTCAAACATTGGATTAGAACATTCAACATTTCCTATGGTTGCAAAATATGTCTTGAGTATCGCACCATAAAACCACCTGATCCCTGCCTTTATAGAGTCGTGATCTACTTTTGCAAAAAGAATAATCAAAGTTGGTACCATCTACGAAGTTAAGTTTCATATGAAAAAACACTTCAAGCGCCATATTTAATTCTGTGCTCAGGGGTGGCTGCTGTAGTTTTAATGCTCCCTTTGTACGCAAGATTTTCGTATCTGTCCCTGCATATACTATAGTTCATATGAAACTGTATACACATTCCTTGCAATGTAAGCAAAGGATGTACCAGAAGCATCAACTTTGCGGGCTGTTGGACAAGGGCTGTTGGACAAGGAAAGTATAACTGAGAATGTATGTCTGCTGCTCTTGGATGTTCAAATATAATTGGATATTATGAAAATCTATAGTTGAATTAAAGTGTTAATCCAGCTATGTGGTTGTCTGCTTCAATGAATGCGTGATGACAGGAGTGTGTTTTTTCACGTGGAAGAGAAGGTTCTATTTGATCCCGTATATGGTGTATTTGGTAATCAATATGAACTAATGACTTTATATCCAAAAAGATGAAAAATAGATTATTTAGATTAAAACTTGTATGCGTGGTGATAGTTCTGTTGCAATATATTCCAGGTTCAGATTGAGTTCTGTGGTGATGGTGACATTGTGGAGGTGGCTGGTAGCTTCAACGGTTGGCATCACCGAATAAAACTGGATCCCCAACCGTCAACTAGTGCTATAGACCTTGGGGGATCAAGGTTCTATTAGTTACTTTTAATTGATTACGTATTTATGTCATCATTCTGTCCTTGTTGATTACGTATTGTTTGTTGATCATACTAGAGGAAATGTGTAGAAGATTCTTTGTTAGATGCCGATTAGTGTTCAGGCTAAAATTGGAAGCATCATTTCAATGATTTGTTACTGGAATCATCCTATGTTATCTAGGATACAGAATGAAAAACCCTTTGCATATCGTCATAAAATTATATTAGAAAACTTGTCTTAATAAATAATATTGATATATGCTGTTCAATGTAATAATGTCCAGGAGTTCCAGATTTTGGTCAACAATACTGTGGCTTTATCCTGGTGTATATGAGGTATGTACACGTTCAACGATACTAATTAGAATCAGTAATAATCAGAGTCAGCAGCGTTCTGGTTCTCTTTCCATTTTTTTCCTTTTCGATTATGGGCTTTATTTTGTTATTATGTCTCTTTGTTTGGTAGGGTAGCAGTTGTAATAGGTTGTTGGGTGGTTTGTCACCTATTTGTTTCTGTTAGTTACCTTTTTTACTCGTAAAGCATAAATACTTCCAGATGATTTAATAACTGTATTTCTTTCTTGTAGATAAAATTTGTTGTTGATGGCAAATGGATGACAGATCCTCAAAGGGAGTCGGTAACAAGGGGTCACATATGTAACAACATTCTAAGAGTAGATAGATAGTGCATTATGACTCAAGTCAATTGTTAGATGTATATAAAATGGTAAGCCGATGGTTTTCATCTTGATTGTTCTTAATCATCAATATAAAAATGTTGAGATACACTGGAAATTACCGAGTCGAACTATGGATTTAAGTTAAAATTGAAAATCGTGGATGTGCAACATTCTAAGATTAGATTACTGATATATTTAGATATTTAATTATTGCCTTGTTTTTTGTCATTATTCAGTCAGGGCTTGCTTGCACTTATGTTAATTTCAGCATACTCTTATAACTTCTTAATTTTTATACAATACAGAATTTTTGTTTGATTTTTTCCAGTGTCCTAATATTATTATGAACTACTGTAGGGTACATAAAGATTGAAGAAAATGGTTTGCTGTGAATTTCTAAAATTACCACGCTTTACAGCTCATGGACCAGGAGGGGTGAGACGCAGGAATGAGCAGAATCTTATTGAGTGTCGTTTTCTACCGTCCTGTTTGTACATTTGTCTCTAAAATTAGAATTAGGTTTTTCTTGCTTCTGTTATTCTTTTGGTGGTTTTGGTTGTCAAAGCCACACTCACAAGAACCAGGATGAAAATTCTTTTTGCCGAGCTCTGTAATTTTTACACGTGATATTTGATGACTTGCTACGTTTTCAAGTTGGCACGAAAAAATCGAGAGGAATTGAAGCGAAATATCAAATTATTATTTGAAAAAGGTTATGGAGGGAAGGGCGTATTTGCATGGACTTAGTTCTTATCACTCGAGCTCCAAGGGGGAACAGCAACCGGAACAACCCCTTCATAATCATAATGCGGTGATGAAGGATACATTTAATAAGGTTGAAATATAAAATTTGGTGAGGCTTCAAGAAAACTAACTAGAATTTCTATAGAAATTAAAACCTTCAACCTTTCCAGGCAGATTGTCTGATTCTTCCTCACTTTGCAATTTCTCCTCCCTTATTTTGAATGTACTTCTCTTCTCTTTGAATAGATAGGAAAGAAAAAGGTGGGCCATATGGTAGATTAAAATAAACAAACCAGAAACAAGTAAAAAATAATTAGACTGAAAATTTGTCTTTTAGTCAGATATAAATAGAAAAATGAAATTAAATGTATTTAAAAATTGATAGAACCTTGATAATTGATTTGATAAATTTGATAATGGATTACAGGAAGCCCAGTTAGAGTCAATTTTCTGTCCAAAAATTATACGGAAATAGAAGAAAGTGTGAATTTCTCACTTCTTTTCTTCTTTCTTTTCCTACTATCTGTATCATATCAAACGAACCTAAAGAGACATTTTAGAGAACAGAAAGACCCAGATTTGCGACCCCTAAAGTTTGTGCTGTGCTTGCTCATAAAGACAAGCAACGGAAAAATGGAGGAAGGAAGAAGGAATGAGTCAACAAGAAAGAAGATGAAAACATGCTCAGTTGAACATAAGACATGCTCAACCACAGTGAACACATTGTGTACCTCTGCTTCCTTCACTATGTGTTAAATCATACAAGTTCACAATTTTAACAAAATTAAAGTCAAATTTAAGTTATTTTTAATTTGAATTATTTCATTTTTTAATATTCTATTTGTGTAAAATAATTCAAATTTATTAAATTTTAATTTTTACAAAGTGCTTGAATTATGATAAATACAACAAGATTATTTTAAATAAAAAATATTTAGTGATTAAAAATATCAGTTTGATGATGTTTATTTGCAGATATTGACTAAGATTATTTTTCGACTAAAACGTGTGGAGATATTTTTAATTGAGGTCAGACATATTAATATTAACGTAGATTTTTTTCTTTAATGGTGGCTATATTAATTTTGATTGACATTGGTGAGAGATATTTTTTTGACATTGTTGGTAAATAAAATACTTTTCCTATTTTATTTTAATAATGGCAAACAAAATTTCCTGAATCACATTTATAAAAAAAATTCTTAGTCGAGATTGATAAAATTTCGTGTTAACGTTAGAGAGAAAGATCATAATAGACTTTGAATAAAATAATTGTTAAAATGATATAATATTATTATTTTTGATAATGGTAAACATATTTGAACTTAATATTATTAGATGCGTTTTGTTTCAAATCTTTTATGTTTTGTTTAGTGTATACGTGATTTGATAGTGAATCATTATATTTCTGAGTTTTTACTTTAATTTTAAATTATTGAAAAATTTTGGTAGTTCGAAGTTATTTTCGTATTGTTGACTTTTTCAAATTCAACAACTTCTTTAGTAGAATGTAATCTATTATTCATGTGTTTGGTCATCTTTTAGTATATATGATAATCAATGTGTGACACTTTGACTATTATAATGCGTAGTCATACAATCTTCTACAATATTCAACTCTCTTTACTGTCTCTTTCAACTATATTGCCTTTTTTTACCTTTTTATGAGTTTGATATTCTCATTTTGGATAGTAGATAAAGTTATCACTGATAATAAATTGACTTCTCAACAAACTGAAGGTTCAAATAATGTGAAAACATACCCATAAAGCATCTTTATGGTATCAACATTTCTGCATAGTCTGCATCTGCAAACCCTTTAACAACATTCCTACTGTGGGTAGACCGTCTATACACTAGATTAGATTATGTCATTCCTTTCACATATATCAACACCCACTTCAAACTCTCTTAATGAGCACATTTAGGATTTGCCATGAATATGCTAACCACACTTATAACATATGCCAAATCTACTACATATTATCACATACATTATGCTCTTCACTTCATTAGCATATGGAATAATTTTTATCTCTCTCCTATCTTTCTTAGAATTAGGAAGTTCAGTAATTGAGAGCTCCATATGATGACCCAAAGGTGGCCCATAGACTTAGATTCGTGTATCCTAAACCTTTTAGTCATGTTCTTCAAATATCCTTGTTGAGATAGATGCAATTATCCAACCATCTGATCCCTTTATATGTTCATCTTAGTGGTTTGGTTTAGGAGACCAAGATCTCCATTTCAAACACCAAACTTAATTTTTTTTATTTCATTTTCATTTTGATTGATTATAAGGATAGAGCAAGAACATACACCAATATTCTTTTGTCAAAACATAAAAACAAATATCAAAACTGCTTCTCTAAAACTTTGTCTCTCTTAGAAAATTATCAAATCTCATGTTTTATTTCTTTGGACTCTATTTCAAATCATACAAACATTTCTACAAAAGACACATCTTTTCCTAATTTCTATAAACCCTTAAACTACTACGTATAGACATTATCCTATAAAATTCTATAGAAAAAAGTTGTCTTTATCTCTAACTGTAACACTAAATTGTACTAACCAACACTTAGCATCAAAATCCTTATTGAAAAATAAAGTTTTATCATAAATGAGAAGATTTTATTATAATTTATCTACTCCACTTGTGTGCAATCTTTTATCATTAGTCTTGTTTTGAATATTTTTTTTTTCACATTTAATATTCCTTTTTCTCAAATACTCACATAATTTAAAAATTGTGATACTAGCTTATCACATCCTAACATCCTAATAGTTTATGCTTTCCTAATTCGACCAAATGTTATAATTTCATCTTATCATATATCATCTTATTTGTGTGATTATTGTTAAAGCATAATAAGCATTTCTTTTAAAATCTTTATCATACTTTATTTAATTTTGGTTGTTAAACCTATAAAATCAAATATCCGATTGATAAAAAAATTTCTCTTGAATTCTAAATAATACCTTATTTGACATGTGAAAGCAAATTCTAAGTTATTCATAAATGGCAAGTTGATGATATAATTAGTTGTAATAATTGTACGATTATAATATGATATTGTGCACATTTTTAAATAGAGTATTATTTATTTATCTCCCAAAAAAGGGAAGAAAGAAGCGTGTGGTGGCCACGCGGAGAGGCATAGAGTAGTAGCTTCCATCGCATGGTATAGCTTTGCATTTGACATAGTAGGCGTGTCTCTTTCCACACCTTTCCACTCCCTATTCCTCTCGAGATCATATCTGCTACTGCTTCACCTTTCCCTCATTCTCACACTGCAACACCACATTGCTTCTTTACAAAAATGGCCATGGCAGTTGCTTTCTCTCTCTCTTCTCCTTCCTCAGCTCTGTTCCAGTCCCGCCACTCCTTCTCCAAGTGTCTCGCATCAAAGCAAAACTCGCCCCTCCAACTGGAACCGATCAAATCCAGAGACAACACCCAAATCACCCTCCACTCTTTCTCTCCCTTCCCATTGCTCTGCGCCGCTGCTCTCTTACCCGGAGGTCAACGCTTCCAAACATTTCTCTACTTTTGCTTTTATTCCTATTAATCTATCATACCAATTTCTGCTATCTATCAACAGCTGAAGCCGTGGGTTCCGTTTTTGGGCCTTTCGTTGACCTTGTCAAGTCCTGGAATCTTCCAGATTGGCTCGTTCATTGGGGTCACCCTGCCAACATGGTAACTAACAATCATCACTTCTCACAGAATAAACAAAATTAGAACGAAAAACTTAAATTAATTTCTCTTTAATTAGTAGAACTTATAGTCTAATTTTAGTCTTTTTTTTTTTTTTTTTTTTTTTTTTTGATTTTTTTTATTTTTTTTTTTTTTTTTTTTTTTTTTTTTTTTTTTTTTTTTATGTTTTTTTTTTTT
>Ga0099824_1008686_pt1 | contig 12875 bp, 7 predicted proteins | sample SiratrowhiteBW_FD_76837 | JGI IMG/M metagenome (GOLD analysis project Ga0099824, IMG submission 76837) | Root nodule microbial communities of legume samples collected from California, USA - Siratro white BW | ecosystem: Host-associated > Plants > Roots > Nodule | place: USA: California... | reverse complement strand
TTATATATTTCTCTCTATACAAACGTAAAACATATCTATGTCAATATATAACACTATATATAAAAATATATTATAACACAATATTATAATATTATATTATATATATATATAATATATATATATATATATATATATATATATATATATATATATATATATAAGTATATCTGAATCTAATATCTTACTGTTTCAATTTATATTTGTATTATTATTTTTTAAATATGAAAATAAATATTTTTTCAAATGTATGGTAACAACGTTACAATATAATATAAAGAACAATCATTATCTCTTAAAAGTTTACTTGAGGTACTAGTTTGCTGTCACTATGAATTTGATGAAAGGTATTACATTTATTTATTTTAAAAATTAAATTAAATTCAAAATTCAAAATAATGATATAAAATTAAAAACTAATTATAACTGAAAATAAAAACAATTAAACTTTTAAGACCGTCAAACATTTTCTTTTTCTTCGTATAATTGATTCCCAATCCATTACACTAGAATAAAATAATAGAGTTCACTTTAAGACCATAAAATTAATTGGTAAATAAAAGAGCTACTTGATCACTGTATTATCGTGGTGTACTTTATAGTGGTGCATAGGTTGGATCGTTATGATTGTTTATTTATATTTTCTCCGTTGTCCTTTATAAATTCACTTCAGAATATTAAAAAGAATAGTTAAGTATATTAAATTTTATTAATCTTTTTAATATGTTATTCTAGTATGATAAAATACATTACTGATCTAACCAAAAGTTAAACATGGATTAAGATTAAGGTATTTTTAAAATATTATTAAATAAAATAAAAATAACTAAAAATTGCATAACAAAATATGTTTTTTTTTTTGTAATAAAAAGGAGACTCAAAAGAACACAAATCTCGTGATTAATGACATGTTTATAAGAAAATTACGGTGATTGCTGAAGAAAGAAGCTGTGGCCCGCGCTTAGGCATGTTACGAGGTCGTTTGAAAGGGTGCAATGGAAATTCATCTCCAACCGCATCAAAGTACAGTTCCGAATGGAAATGAATCATCAAATAATTAAATCTGCAAACCGTATTTGCGTTCAATCTTTCTAATCAAATCCCAATCATCTTCTATGGCATCAAATGATTGGTGAGTCACCCAAGTTAATGTTAATTCATTTCTCCTTAATTATTCGTCTTCTTGACTTTTAAATAATAGTTCACTTTATTCATTTTTAATAGCAAGCCTCTGATTAGAAATGGATCAAACGAATCCATGGAGAAGGTGTTGTTCATTATTCATACATTCTCTTAACCAATTGAAGCGTGTAGCCCACAACACCTCTGCATAGAACACAATACGCATCGACATAAAGCGTACCAGTTATTCTTCAGATAATGCCAATGCTGTTTTTCTCTTAGTAATATTTGGTTGTTGGATTAACGAGCTTTAACACCATAAACTATCTAGCTTGTGTCATTTATTCTTGTACTTCCACATCGCCTGTTGTGGTATTTTTGTTGTGATCGATCAATTCCCACAGTAGGCACCAATTATTCAATACCTTAAAAAAAAAACACAATAGCAGGTGCACTTAAATTAATAGGGTGAACCATATAATTTTAAGTTCTTCTTGCTTGAACATTTAAACTGCACCAATAGTATTGTTTTAGACACCGAATCTCCAATCAAAAGAATCGAGTGTTCTTCCAAAGAGAACCAAACAACTTGTTAAAGAAGGTCCCAATTAACTCATTAAGAAAGTAAGAGACCGCCTAGTCAACATTAACCAAATAACCAACATTAACAATCTAACCAACATTAATCCTCTATCCAACAGAAACATAGAAAATAATTAGAATGTAACATATTGTTCATCTATATTTGTTCTGTCTCTAATTTATTCACGCATTAATCAAAACGTACTTTCTTCTTCAAGGACTCAGATATCTATGGACTAGCAGTTATTGTTGATAAATATTAATTATCCTCAACGTTTTCTTAAGAGGAGTCGCCATGGATGCCAGTGAGTACTGTGGAGCACCAAAAAAACCCGAGGTAATCGCAATTTTAACTGAAGAACTTACTGCTAACACGTATAATGGTAATATTTCTCTAGAATGGAATTTGTCATATTGTCGGTTTGTTTTCAATGCAAGCAGGGAAAATATGAAGCAATGACAATTTGTTTCATTCTTGGAATTGGGTCCCTTGTTTCCTGGAACAGCATGTTGACTATAGGAGATTACTATTACACACTGTTCCCGGTAAGTAATTCATGGTGCTTTCAGTTTCTGATAGTACTTGACATAACTGTACAATATCTTTTTATTTCCAACAATAGATGTTTCTCCTATAAAAGATGGGAAATAGCAATTTTCTAACTGTGATTGACCGATACTTCTTGAAATATGGGTTGCATAATTCATTCTAAAGAATCTTTTGTTCGACTCTGAAGAAATATCATCCTGCAAGGGTACTTACCTTGGTCTATCAACCATTTGCAATTGGAACAATGATAATACTGGCACACTATCAGTCGAAGATCAATACTAGAAAGCGGAATTTGGCTGGATTCACTCTTTTCTTTTTTAGCACTTTCTTTGTTCTTGTTGTAAGTACACCATTTCCAGTTCTATAATTTGCAGCGACTGATAGTCAGTGACTTATTTTCCTTGGCTCATCAAGCTTCAACTATCTGTTGTGACAGGTGGATCTAGCAACAGCAGGGAAAGGTGGAATTGGACCTTATATTGGTATATGTGTGCTTGCTGCTTGTTTTGGAATAGCAGATGCTCAGGTCGAAGGTGGCATGGTAGGAGATCTATGTTTTATGTGCCCCGAGTTTATCCAGGTTAGTCTTTCATATAATTTATGCATATCTTTCAGTGATAACCTTTTTAGTTACAGTTCCTATATATTGGAGGTAGGATTTACAAACTCGTAGGTTGAGGTCTTCTGCTATCTTTTTTTACTTAAATAATACATATTGCTCTGCAGTCCTACCTTGCTGGTTTGGCAGCATCAGGGGCTCTAATTTCTATTCTGAGAATGGTGACCAAGGCAGCTTTTGAGAAATCTAATAATGGACTTCGCAAGGGAGCAAGTATGTTGTTATTCTTATTGTACAATGATCATCTATATTGGTATCTTATGTTGTCAGGATTGGTTGATTTTGATAGAATATTATTTTGTAATGTATAAAGCTTCTGTCAATTTTCAAACTGCATGATGATTCTTAGCGCAGTAAAAGTTGTTTCTTTAAATTAAAGAGATTGTTTCTTATTTTTGCAGTACTATTCTTGGCAATTTCCTCATTCATTGAGTTAGTTTGTATCTTCCTGTATGCAATCTACTTCACCAAATTGCCCATAGTGAAATATTACCGTTCAAAAGCAGCGTTAGAGGGATCAAAAACTGTTGCAGCTGACCTTGCTGCTGCTGGAATTAGTACAAGGACTAAAGACGAAGTATTATAATTATGCTAAAAGAATAATACTTTAATCTCGTGGAAATAAGTTTTTATCATCTCCTAAATGATTTGGAACTTTTGCAGGGTGGATTTGATGATAAGCAACAAGAGCGGTTGAGCAACAAAAGATTATTCCTTGAGAACCTTGATTATGCAGTTGATTTATTTTTTATATATGCGGTAACACTGTCAATCTTCCCTGGGTTTTTGTATGAAAATACTGGAAAACATGGGTTAGGAACATGGTATGTACTTTATGCTTAGTCTTTTTAATCCAATTACCTTTTTACATGACTTGATGAACCACAACTTCTCTCCAATCAGTAGAAGAAAGAAAAACACATTAAATAGATGAGACCCACCTTTTCCACTTTATGTAATTACAATGTAGATATGACATTTCTAGAAATCATTAGGTTATCTTATATCACATAGTTAGGATTTATCTTCATATTTTTTTTTTTTCCATTAAGTGTTATTAGTCTATTATAAATTAAAAAAATGAATATATATCAGATCAGTCAGCGTGGTGATTATTTATCTTAACACTCTCCCAACCCCACGAATAAGAATTGTAAGATAAAAGCATATGCTTAAGGAATAATCTGACTATGACCTGAGAAATTGTAATCCTAAAAAACTGTAATTATAATTAGAATATTTGGGCACTGGTTATCTTTGCAGGTACCCAGTTGTTTTGATAGCTATGTATAATGTAGTGGATTTGATATCAAGATATATTCCTCTTGTGCCATGGCTGAAGTTGGAATCCAGAAAGGCTCTACTAATTGCAGTCTTTTCTCGGTTCTTGCTGATTCCAGCATTCTACTTTACAGCAAAATATGGTGACCAAGGATGGATGATTTTTCTCACCTCCTTTCTGGGACTTACGAATGGCTATCTCACTGTGTGTGTTCTTACTGTGGCACCAAGAGGTTACAAGGCAAGTTCACCCAACTCAACTCTCAAATATCAAACTAATAGGTTTCCTTATGCTGTGAACTTGAACTACAAGTTCAAATGCATCTATTAGCTCTAGTTATATCATCTTAATTATTTGCTCATGAGGAAATTAAGTATCTTCTCAATTACTTAAAATATTCAATTCTTTAGTTAATAAACATGGTTGAGTGCCTTCTTTTTTTCATTTCTCAATTAACTAATAAAACAATTCTATTTTATTTATTTACTTGGCACGATATTTATATTTTTTAATAATCATATTCTATATCAATTTTATTTGAAATAAAGTTTAAAAGAACCAAACGGATTAAGAATTCATAATTAATTCAACATCTTTTTCAATCAAGCATACTCATACAAATCTAATACCAATCACAACAATCCAATTTTATTATAATACTAATACATAGCCATCATATCAATCACATATATACTTGTCTTAAGACTTATTAAATATGTCCAACATCTAATCCATCATATCACATATTAGGATAAGTTCAAATATCCAATACCGAGTATTTAAAGTGAGTCTAAGTGTGTGTGAATCCCCTCATCAGTCCTCATCACCTGATGTCTTAGCCTTTGTAACTTGGATTATCAGTGAAATTAGAAAATATCTGTTACAACATAGGCTTTTCATACTTAATGTATAATCCAATAACAACTCATACATAATTTATGACACCAACTTCATGCAAATTCATTCATTCACACATAATACATATCATTTAAACACTTAACAAATAAATTGAATATATCAAATAACATATAATCAATTTCATTTCAACAAGAAAAACTTTGGATACGGTGATGATATCACCCCACATCCAGATTCTTTAACCTAGGCTACTATTGAAAAATTGAATCTAGCTTCCCTTATCTGAAATGGTTATCTTCAAGACAATTTTTTCCAAGACTAAGCATTAGTGTTGCTTCAAAATCTAGAGACTTAGAGCAAATTATTCAAACATAGTCAAATTTTAAAACATTATAAAACAAGTTGAGATGATCACTTTTCGCATCTGTCCTTACCAAGATTAATAATAAAATCATAAGAAAAAAATAGAAAACAAAAAATTTTTAGAATAAATAGGAACTTACTCTATTTGGAAATCTAAACGGATAGAATTGTTTATTGGTTTCTCAATTACTACAAGATGCAATCAGATTATGAAATAAATAAAGTATGAAGAAAAAATTTAGACTTTAGGTAAAAGGTGAGAGAAAGAGTTATGCATGTTTTTTTTTAGAGTTTATAATAGGTTCATCAAACTTTACTAAAATAGACTCTAATATTATTTTAAGAAGTAAATTTTAAATCTAACGTTAACAAACACAATTGATAAGGTGAGATTTGCACTCACTTATATGTTATGAATTGGCTGTATATATAAGTTATATGAGCTCTTCAACAATAATTATAATTTTAATATATATAAAAAGATATTTGAAGGTAGTTAAATAATTTTAACATATGTAAAAAAATGTTAAGAAAATAAGGTTTACTTAATTACTATAATATTATATATAATATTTGTATAATATGAGGTTTTTACCGTGTTCAACCACAATGTCAATCATTCTAGTTATATTCATAAATAAGTATGGATCAAAAGTAAATATGTTGAAGTTCATTATTAAATATTTCACCGTAAACTATATTTTTATTGTAGTTCATGTATTTTTTTTTCTGGAAAAATGTGTTTTCTGTTTATCTTTTTTTTTTTTGTTAAACTCAGTATTGTTACTTTTATTTTTAAATTGATAAATAATTCTTTTGACTTTTATAAATATAAGTTATGTTTAAATTTAATATTCAGTAATTTTTACTTTTATAAATTAAAAAATTCAGTTTATATGTTTATTTTTTAAATCGAAGAATCAATTCATCTACGCAGGAATTAAAATTAATTTTCACAAAAAGTAGATGGATTAAAATATAACTTTGGTGTTTGTGGTGTTACATTACAGGGTCCAGAACAGAATGCTTTGGGTAATTTGCTTGTTTTGTGTCTTTTAAGCGGCATATGTGCTGGGGCTCTTCTTGACTGGTTATGGATCATTGGTAATGGAACATTCTGAAGATATACTAAATCTATATTTATTCTCATTAGTCAACCTCAGTCACTTTGACCTTGTGCTTTAAGTCTTCCTAAATAAATTAATTATTATTTGTGACTGGCATTGAATGAATGCTTTTAATTATTATTTAGTTAAAATCTTGAATGTTTGATAGTACATAGTCACAAAGTCATTTTATGCAAAATCATTGCTAAATTGCACATTTATGGAAAAATCTTCAACACGTTGAATGTTGGTGCTGTTTAAAAGTATCTCCAGTGCTAATGGAGTCATCCATTTGCTTCCATTTTAACTAAATTTCGAAGTAAAATTTTGGCAAAACGGCTTAAAATTAGATTTAACAAAAATTCAAATAAAAAGTTTCTTCCAATTATACTTTTTAAATGTACATTAGAGACTTCCTTATAACTGAAAAATCAAATGACAGAAGAGAGATTCTGTATGCGTAAAAGAAAAAAAAAAACATGTGCAGAAAACATTCTAATTAAAATTAGAAAAAATCAAAAATATTTTTATCATTTATTTTTTTCAATTTGGAGGACCAAATTAAGTTACTGCGAATTTATATAAAAGTTTTGAGGAATTATATTTTGACATCCATTAAATAAAGAATACATACTTGATAATTTAAAATAATAGTATTTGTTTTATTTTTTTATTTAAAATTTTATTATATATTATTATAAGTGGATGTGATTTTTTTTAAGGAGTTTAAAGTATTACTTTTTAAAAGTTTATATTCTTTCTTTGTTTCTGTTGTTTTCAGCTGTAACATACAAAATGATCAGTTGGATGTTTAGTGAAGGATTTGTTTTCAGTCCTCTTATAATTAATATATATTCTCTTCTCACCAACCAAGACACTTATAGTTATTTTTTCCCTTTCAAAATAAAAAATAGAGGATATTTTCGAGAGTTAAACTATCTATCATGGTAAGATGGATTTAGTGCAGTATTATGGAAGGTCTGAAAATTTTCTCACGGAAAAGTTTTTTTTTTTTTTTTTCTAACAGAAAACATTTTTATAAAAATATATAATTTCCCTCAATTTTAAGAATTCATAAGGTTAGTCATATACCTAGTTGGGTTGAACTTTTTATATTTAAAAACATTAATAACATTTTTAAAGTTATGTTTTATAATAAATGAGAGATTTCCACAACACTATACATGTGTGTACAAGCTACTCTTTTGTATCAAAGTTGTTTTTCTTACAACCTACTCTTTTTTTTTTTTTTTTTTCCCTCTTTTCACCTACATAAAAAAATGTTGTCCAATAACGATGAACCGTGTTTAATTTTTATCCTGTTTAGAAAATTACGAGACCAATAACTGTCACATTACCTTTAAGTATAATGGACTAGCTTATGATAAAAAAAATACTAAAACAAACTACAAAACAAAATAAATTATTATTTGGTCTCTAAGAGGTCAATGCAGCGTTATATCAACTAATAGAATCAGTAAAGTTTAAAATATGTATTTGATATTTGTAATTCTTTCATGTGAATCTATAAATTTAATCACTTACTAAATTTTTTAAAAACATGTTAATATTATTATTATTTAACTTATTTCTAAAATTTTAAACTAATAGATTTAATGAATTGTACTTTCAGAAACTCATGTAATTTAATTTTAATTCCAAAGACTAATCTGACAACATTATACACTTTCGTGGATTAAAAAATTGATTTGTTTTTCTATAAAAACCTATTTGAGTTAGATTGTTAGAAGATAGTTTTCAATGTTAAACATCCAGCCGAAATGGGATAAAACTTAAATAATTGAAAACCTATTGCAAAAATCCAAGACAAAAGATAATGTAGGTAAATAGTGTAGGATAATTGTATGCTATCCTTCCATTTGAAATTACTGTGTGGTAAGTTTATTAACTTAAAGTGATTACCATAAAGATCATACATATAATTATAATTTTTATTATTGTTTTTCAGTAATATTGCATATCATCGAGGGCCAAACTTTTTCACCTTATAAAAGTCGTCCTTTTATTTTGAAATAGGTATTTTAAAAATTTTGACCATTTTTTAATTTCAGAATGCTTATTTTAGAATACTCATTCCAATATAAAGAGTGGACTAAAATTTTATAATCGCAGTTTCTATTTTCTTCTCTTTGTTCAATTTTAAAAACAGTCATTTCACTGAAAAATCTTCAAAATAATTTCTTCTCCCATTACTATCGCAAAAATGGTGTGAGAAAACAAGATTTTTTATTTTTTTTGCCTAGCATGAATCACTAATTCGTAATTAGCATCTAGAACCAAAATATTTGACCACACGACACCAATGATCCATTTGCCCACGTCAACTAGTTATGTGGTTAAACGGATTATCCAAACCAATACAATTCGTTTCAGATTTTATGCTGTTTTATTTTGTGAAGATTAGTCTCATTAAGATTAACTAACATAATCTTTTGTACTAGGAATAATGATTAACTGTAATAATACTGTCACCCTCTGTTATCTATTTGACCAAGTCAACCAACTTGGTCAAATCCTTATCTTTAAAATATGAATTAACTGTAGATTTTTTTTTATTATGTTTCATGCGTGAAGTATTCATAAATGTTTTTTTCTCTTGCAAGAATGTTCTCTAACTTTGTTGATATATAATAAAAAAATTGACTAATCATCTAACAAGCTTTAATCGTATGTTCTCTATTTATGGATTCAAACTCTAAATTTTATTTGAAGAATTTGAACTAATCTCGCTTAGATCAACTTTATGTTGGTGAATTAATTATAGAATTTTTAACTGAAAAAAAAAAATCAATCTTTAAGTATAGCAGTCAAGTTATGAAAAAAAAAAAAATCTTTAGTCAATTTTATTATAACAAAATTTCTGATTATATTGCAGCCGACAGAAAAAGTAGTTTTTGTTTGCATGTGACAGTTGTAGTGCGTGCAGTTAGCAGCAAGGGAAGTTGTTTTTTAAGGAGCACTAAAACTGATATCATTTTATTGATAACTATTATTACAGATAAATATTCTACAGTGATTTCTTTGTTCAAGTTATTTAACGTTCGCACGTTGTTTTTGCTGTATGGTGGTTGGTGGTGCGCAGACAAATATAGCCGTAATAGAGTTTCCCATATTTGGATAATGAGTACGTTTTTTAGGTTTTGTTTCTAATAATTACTAAAATCCAATTCAATGGTTAACGTTAACGTTAGGGAAAAAGAACGTGCAGTTCTTTATTCTCCTGAAATCTTTATATGATTGTTCATGCACGTAATGCTCTTTAGCAACCGAATATGCTTAAGTTGAGAGAGTTCCTGAAGAAGAAACCTCTCTCCCCATTTCTCATTATCAAATTTTGAATCTTCTTTTCTTTTTCTTCACTCCAACTTCATTTAATGGGAACTTCCGTGAAGCAAGATTCATTTACTTTCATAATAAGTAGCACTACCCTATTCATCAACCCTTAGCATTATTATTGTCTTTCATGTTTCAAGGTTTCTTTGTTTCTTCTACACATGCATCATCATACCTTACATCTACCTTCTTTTTCAAACTTTAGTCTCAGAACTGGTACGTGTTAATTTTAGTCTTCCTTGTTATTTTTTGCTCTGGTGGAAATTAAATTCGTTAGAGAGAAAAACAAATATAGAACAAAGATTTCCTACAAATGGTGGTGCTATATATGTTGAACTTTTCCTTCCCTCCAATGTTTAATTAGTTATTTCGAGTTCCAATGAGTTTCTTCTACTATTGACCATCTCTTAAATTAGCACAACTGTTTTCTTATGGTTATTATGAGAAATTAAGATTTTGTGCTCTCATATGAATTTATGTTAATCCTCTCAAATTGACATTCCAAAAGGATTAATCCCAGTCATTTTCTTTCAACTTTAGTGGTTACTAGGGAAAAAAAATACATAAAATGTTAGGTCTAATAAATATTTTTAGGTGCCAAAAACTAGTGCAAAGTCCTCTTTGTGGGTTGATTAGGCATTTTCACAAGGAACCAATCCCAGTGGAATGGAAGAAACCGAGCATTGGATGGACAAAATTGAACTTTGATGGGTCTTGCATAAGTCTAACTGGAAAAGCTAGCATTGGTGGGCTTGTTCGAAATCACAATGCAGAATTTTTGCTTGGCTATGCAGAATCCATTGGACAAGCAAATAGCACTATTGCTGAACTCACTGCACTTAGGAGAGGCCTTGAACTAGTCCGTGAAAATGGTTGGAATGATATTTGGCTTGAAGGAGATGCCAAAACATTGCTTGAGATTATAAAGAAAGGGAGAAAAGTTAGATGCATGGAGGTAGAAAGACATATCAGTGATATAAAATCCATTCTACCAGAGTTTAAGAACTGCATGGTGAGTCACATATACAGGGAAGGGAATAGGGCTGCTGATAAATTTGCTAGAATGGGTCATGACTTGGACCATCCTAGAATTTGGAGACTCACTCCTCCTGATGAAGTGGTGGCTCAATTGCTTCAAGATGCTGAAGGTACAATTGTTCTTAGAATGAAGGGATAAATCATACTGATTTTTTGTTGTTGTTAATTAGCATATATACAAATATGAATTCTTTTCAAATAAGATGTATATATATATATATATATATATATATATATATATGTAATATAAACATATCCTTGCACATATATTGGATGTAGAATTGAAGTAGAAATGTTGTAATTTATTGTACATATTTATGTAAATGAAAAGCTAAGTTGGGAGCAGCAATGTTCAAGTTTCATTCTTTTCTTGATCGTGTTAATGATTATTGTGGATAAATATTCTGACCATGTTTTACACACACAAACATACATGGAGCCTAAATGAATGGCTTCTCAACATGCTTTTTTATTATGGAAGTCAATTACTGAAAAAATTAACGGATTAATGAGATGGCATAAAATAATAAAGGAACTTATTCTGTCTATTCACTTTATAGTGAGTAACATGAAAGGGAATTGCCTTGGAAGTAACATGCATATGCATCATTTATTGATAATAACTTACTTCAATTGAATTTACACTCTCTTGTCATGATCCTTCTGTAGCGTCTATTTTGCACAATATATTTGCATATATATTTTTCACTCGTATCATACACAAAACACATATTCTATCAAAATATTTCATTATAACATATCTCAACATGATCTTTTATATGTATATTGATTATGGCATGGTTTTTTGTTTTTTTTTATTTCTGGGGCAAACATAAAGTGCAGTGCCAAAACAAAAATGCTTGCCGAATTTCCCATTTTAAGCCCAAAGCCCACATTCAAAAACCGTTCTATCCAAAAACTTCTTTCTCTCCTTATAACATATATTACTCTTTTTACAATACTGCAATTTTAATTAATTTAATGAATTTCCGGATACAATTAGAGAGACTAACTACAAAATTAGTAATTACGAATTTTACATTTTGAAGGTAATATTCAACAGTTTTTCAAATACTCTATGTATCATCAGAGGAGCTTTTTAAACGTTTGAAGTTGCATCTGGCAGCTGCATATACCACAAATAATCAATGAAAATTATGGTATTCAAATCTGGCATGATCAATCAGCTAAACAAAGTGTCTTTAAATTAATTACTCTTTAATTAGTGTAGAATAAAGTCATTGGTACATCCATTCATGGAGTGCAAATATGGAAAGGAAAAAAGAAAAGAAAAGGTAGAACATGTGAAATGAATATAAAAATAGAAAAATAGAATGAGATAAAACAGATAGATAAATAAAATATTGTACCATCTCTATCATTATTGATCATTGCATGCAAATTTCAGATGAAAAAAAAAAGTTAAAAGTTAAATGAACGATATAATTCTAGACCCAATTATAGATGGAAGAGCAGTACAAGATTCCATTCCAGTACAATTTTGAGAAATAGTAGTAACTGCTAACAACTAGTCAACTCAAGGTATTACAAAGTAATAGACATGTTGGCATAATGCATATACACGTGAAAGCATATGATATATATATATATATATGCATTATAATGCAGAAATATGAATCTCAATCTGTAACTCATTTTACTGAATGTAAGTCATGATCCATCTTTGGAACAAAAAAAATAAATGGATATTGCAATCAAAGTTGATTCAGTAGGAAAGAATCACATTCATAAAGAACATGTAGATTTAAATTCCTCCAACTTGTTAGGAATTATGTTTTCCTACTTCTTCTTTAGTTGAAATTCTCCTTTTTATTCACTTGGTAGTTAACATCAATAGCTTACAATTTGAACTGAAGGGGAACAAAACTCACAAACAAAAAATTCAGGAAAAAAAAAAAAAAAAAAAAAAAAAACAAAAAAAAAAAAAGACATTATAAAAAATATTAAAATACCAAAAAAAAAAAAAAAAAAGAAACAACA
>Ga0099824_1008677_pt1 | contig 12892 bp, 9 predicted proteins | sample SiratrowhiteBW_FD_76837 | JGI IMG/M metagenome (GOLD analysis project Ga0099824, IMG submission 76837) | Root nodule microbial communities of legume samples collected from California, USA - Siratro white BW | ecosystem: Host-associated > Plants > Roots > Nodule | place: USA: California... | reverse complement strand
TGATCATCCTATTGCATATTTTTCAAATAAGTTCTCCATCTAAAAAATAGTGTGCTTATTATGCTCGAGAGATGCAGGCAATTGTGGTTCTAGTGGCTAAATTTAGACATTACTTATTAGGCCATATATTTATTATAAGGACACATCACAAAAGCCTAAAGCAACTGCAAGCTCAAGTGATTTAAACACCAAAAGAACTGACTTGGTTAGCTAAATTGTTGGGGTATGATTTTTTTTATAGGATATAAAGCAGGCAAGGAAAACCAAGGTGTTGATGCCTTATCTATAGTCCTTTTGGCTGTGACAACTTTCACATGTTCCTGCATACCTCTTTTCCAAAAGGAACTACGACAAATTAAGCCTATTAATGATTTTTCTCCAAGTTAAGTTACAATCTGGTAGATTGACCTTCAAAAAAAGGCTTTGGTTATGGGATGATTAAATGCTTATCCCTACCAAATTTGTGTTAATCCATACTCTTATGTAAGAATTCCATGATTCAGTTCTGGCGGGCTTGTGCGGAATTTAAAAAAACTCTCAGAGCTCAATTTTTTTGGAAGCATATGGCTCGCACTATCAAGGCTTATGTACATGCTTGTTGCGTTTATCAACAAGCCAAGTACAGTACCCAAGCCCCTGCTGCTTTGCTACATCCCTTGTCTATTCCTACTCACATTTGGAAGGGTATTGCTATGGACTTCATCATCGACCTTCCTTTGTCACATGGTTTTTTAGTGATATTTGTCATTGTGAATCGTCTCTCCAAATTCGCCTAGTTTATTCCCTTACCAGCAGATTTTTCAACTCCTAAAGTGGCTAATATCTTCCTTCAAACTGTAGTGAGTGTTCATGGTCTTCCCCAGTTCATTTTTTAGACTATGATAAGGTTTTCACCAGCAAAATTTGTGAGCAGATTTGCAAGCATCAAGGTATCTCCCGTACTCAGAGCTCAACTTATCATCCTTAATCTGATGGTCAAACTGAAGTCTTAAATAATTGTTTAGAGATGTATCTCCGCTGCTACACTCAAGCTAATCCTAAGGAGTGGTTCAGCTTTTGCCATGGGCAACTCATTGTTATAATACTTCACTATATTATGCTATTGGCGTGTCTTCCTATAAAGTTGTGTTTGGCAAAGATCCACCCTTCTTAATTTTCTATGAAGTTCAATTAGGTGAGACACATGTTGTATAAGAGCAGTTGCTAGCCTATGATGTTCTCTTAGACTCTTTAAAACCCAACCTGCAGAAGACCCAATAAAGCATGAAGATACAAGTTGATCGTCGTAGACGAGATGTCACAGGGTTGGCGACTTTGTTTATGTGAAATTACAGCCCCATCGACAACACTCTTTAAGCCTCATCAAAAGTAAAAAATTATCAATGAAATATTTTGTTCTTTTCCTATAGTATAGCGGAGCGTATTGTTACAATCGCTTATAATCTCCTCCTTCCCCCCTCAGCCCAAATTCATCCTGTGTTTCATGTCTCAATGGTGAAGAAATGTGGAGGTCAACCTACCCTTGCATTCTCAAGCCACTGTTACTAAATGAGAAGGGTTGTTCATTACAAATTCCAATTCATTCTGGGTAAGCATATGATTAAGAAGAATGATCAATGGCAAGGATTAACCTCGAAAGAGGTGATTTGGGAATGTTTCAAAGATATACATCGTCAATACCCTCACTTCAACCTTGAGAACAAGGTTCTATTCAATGGTGAAGGCAATGATAACAACACACGTAGAAGAAGGAGTAGGACATCAGGACACATGACTCAGGAGTTAGTTAAAAAAGCAAAATGGATGAAGTGGTGGTGTGTGTATTGTCTGGTAAAATTCTTCCTCCTGCTTTGTTCCCTTCTCTCTAAATCATTTCTCTCCTCTTTGGAATTGGTTATAATGGTGGTATTGAAGAAAATCCCTTCCTTATAGGTGTTCGGATCTATGAGATTACAGTAGCTGAGTGTTATAATTGATGGTAACTTGAATTTTCTAAACCAAATTGGTTGTAATAGTTTTCCTATATTGTGTTCAAACTGTACATTTCACAGATTGATTTTTAAAACAAAGAAGGACATTATTCAAATTGGTATTGCACGTTTTTTTGTTCCTATCATACACCCTCTAAATAAATGCACATACACAGTTAAACATAAATTTAAAGTACTTTAACCTCTAAGAATAACATATAGGAGTAAGCATGTTCTCCAAAATCTAAGGACAATAAGATTAGAAATACTTTTTTCATAAATAGAAATATGAATAAAAGGTAAATTTGATTGATAAAGAAGCACAACTTGTTATTAGTATTAATAGATCAACTTTCAGGCGATTGCCCACATTATTGGCCTGGGAAGATCGATCTAGAGGAGATTAGATTTGAAGAGATCATTTACATTATGATGATAGGGCTAGGAAAAATAGGGTTAGGAAAGATTGTCTGTAAGGAGTCGACTGCCTATCTCTTAATAGTGTAGCCATTATTGGATAGCTTTTTGTATAAGAGTAGAAATACCCCTTTTACGTTTTTCATTTTAATATATCATTTATTATTGATAAAAAATCTGATTTGATACTAACCAATAAAAATAAAATTTGAGAAATATAGATAATAGCTTCTTGTGTGACAATAAATTGATGTATAAAACTTGAATGTGTACACTCTCAAGTAAAAATATCAAATTTATAATTTTTTTAGTTTGAAATTATCACTAATTGATTTAAACTAAAGAATAAGAAAATAACTAAAATTGAGTGAAAAATTTAAAAGAGATGATTCAGGAAAAAAAATAGATAAAAACAACAATTGTAATTTAATTGTGAAGAACCACTTTTTCTAACATCAAACATCCGCCAAATGAAAATTGATAAGAATCTTTAGTGGATACGAGAAAAAATCAGCTTTGGGTTTGTGCTATGGAGCAGAACGCCTTATGCCTTTTTCCATGAACGGTGCAGGGCAGCTTGTGGTATTGTTTAGAGCACCTTATGGCATTGGATAAGAGAGCCGTAAACAGATAAAGCAGATCAAAGTCTGTTTGATAATGTGCAAGTTGTGTTTTTTTTTTTTTTTTTATAAATTATTTTGTAAACAATTTTTTAACATTAAACCTATTTTTTATATTTTTAATAATATCATAATGGCCAGTGCTATATTTTTCGTAATTTAGTAAAATATGTAGATTGTTCGAAAATATCTTTTAAATTTTTTATATTATTGTTAATATTTCTTAAATGATAAAATTTGTACATAATTCTTTAAATTCTATCAACTGAAGTTATATAAGAGCCGACAAACAAAAATGCAAGTGTTATACGATGATTTCCTAGAATGTTAAAACAATTTAAGTAGACATGACATAACAAATTAAACAAGAGAAGAAAAGTTCCCATGAGTTTTATAAGACGTGAGGATTCCACAAGTTACTCTTCCAATGTCGAGAAACTTGTATCAATGAAGATGCAAAATTACTTTGGTTCTAAAAAATTTTATTTACGACATGTAACTTAATTAGATTATACTTTTTTTTTAAATGCATTATGTATTAAAATTATTGAACCTAAGAAGTTAATTAGATCAATTAGATAAGAATGTTGTAGTTATAATATGTTATTGGAGATATATTTTCTTCCACATTTTTTTTTATATAATAGTTCCTTTGATTATACAATTATTTACAGAAATTAGACTCTATGGTTCCATATCTATATAACGGATGTATCTAATTAAGCAATGCATGAAAATTTTAATAAAGTTATATATAACCAATATCATCCAAAATCATCTATTACATATGGGAAGATATATTGAAAAAAAGTTATTAATTTCACATAGAATAATTATCTCAAGTTGCAATTATAATGTTGAGAAAAGATAAAATTCTTAAAAAATTCTTCATACATATTTTATATAATGAATATATGGAGAAATTACTTGTTTATGAGAATAACAAAAGTTTCTTGAAGTGTTTAAAAAAATACAACTTTTAATTCTAAAACATTCAAATGACTAATATAAGAAGTTATTTTTAATGTCATATATTAGAGTAGATATAATGTAAATAACTATTTATTTTATAAAAAATTTAAAGATTAAAGGAATAGTGATTGTGGTTGGATCGATGCATTTCTTTATTTCAAGAATAAATATCTTATTATAGCGTTATTGTTTTATTTTGATGTAATTGACATCTGATTCATTGATTATACCAATTTAAGAATATACGAATTTAAATGTAAGTAAGTATAATAACACTAATCAATAATGTTTTATTTTAGTTGACTAAAAGAGATGAGTTATAAAAGAATAATCATTTATCGTATCTCAAGTGAAACAAGTGTTTTATGTCGTTTATTTTATTAAAAAAATGGTTAATAGTTTTAAAAGCAAGAATCATGCATAATGGTCAATGAACTTTCTTCTTTTTACAAAAATATGTTCACCTTGATGTCTATAATGAAAATGATACCTCCATGTTGCATGTGATGACCATTGTGCTAGTTTGATAATTTAAATAATTTATTAATTTAGTTGTATTACCACTTCCTATAATTACTTTACTCATTTTTAACTTAGTTTTTATTTAGGGTTAGTGTAGATTAGTCACCTACTTAAAACGAAAAAGTAGGGTGCAATTAGACTAAGAGAGTTTAATGTAAACTAGAATATTGACCACAAATTGTCTATCTAATTTAAAAGAACATTATATAAAATTTACTAACTATATGACCTTGCTTGACATAGGTAAGGATTGAGTATTGATTGAAGACTGGAATCATAATCCCGAAAAACTAGATATGATAGAATTTTATAACATGAAAGTATAATTTATTCATAAACAAACTTATATGAAATCTTATATAATTGATATTTATTATACAACTCACATATAACACCCTGAACAATAATGTCTGGAAGACGAAATGAATTTTTTTATTTTAGTCGATGAGAAAGGGAATTTAAGAGTAAATTTAACTTTTGGCTAAATTGAATTCTAATTATATTTTGAACAAAGTGGATTTTGAAAATGGAGAATTTCTCGTAGTAATATTACGGTAACTAGAAACATTGGGCTTTGAATTTAAGTTTGATTGCTCTTGATTTAATCGTGTACGCTGAAGAACAAAACTGATAAAAAATGAAAACATACAGTGAATTATTTGAAAGAATAGAAGAAAGAATCTAGACAAGTTCAAGAAGAGTTACTATGAAAAACGAGTCATAACATTAAATAAAGAGTTCACGCAACCCAATCTCAAATGGGGTTTTCATGCTATAATTGGTTTTTTCCAAAATCAACGCATTTTAAAGCTTCACATCGTCCAACTTCAACACATAAAGATATTATGTTCCCTCTCACCTATCTATAGTTTTCTATTTGCCAAACAAACTTACAATTTTTATTGCAAACACTGTTTCCACACTAAACACATCAAACTAAGTATTTACTAAATGAAAAATTATACTTTTACACTATTTTCATTTTAACACTTTGAAATTAATTTAGATGATAAAATTTTGAAAATATTAGATTTTCATTTTTTATTAGTTTTTTTTTTTCAACTCCTCTTCGTTTTTAATTCTACATGTTAACATTTTTCTTTCATCTTGTGCAATGTCGAAGTTTTCTTGTGTTTAGTGTGCATTATTTTTTATATGCATGGTTAAACAATGATGTAGACATTCAAGCTCAACCCCACAAGACTCATGACATAAAGTCCAAACCCGTAAAGCGAAAAATAAAGTCCAAGATTCAATTGATTACTTAAGTGGGCCCACGATTAGAGGAAGGGTTAGAAAGATCCAAGAAGCTTTGCAGTACAAGGTGACCTATCAGTTGAAGCACAACTATAAAAAGACAACCATATGGAAGAGACTAGGCTCATTACATATCTAACAAGCTTGGAGAGTTAAGAGAAGGACTAATAAGGATCTTGATATTGTTTACTATAATAATGACTATGCTAGGTGACATGATATTGTTTACTATAAGGATCTAGATATTCAATTTCATGTATCAGGAGTTGAATATTCCAGTTGTTCATGTTTGAGTTCAATTACAGTTTGACTTATAAGAGCACAATATTCCAAATGTAGTAAAATCAACTACTTCATATTTGTTAAAAATGTCAAAGTGAAATAGGGGTTGATGATTTCCCGTTTCTCTGGACATTTTGATTCAAGAGCAGGGTTTTGGTATTGATTTTTTTCACTTAACATAAACCGCATAGTCGTTTGCTGTCCCTACCACAACTTTCATGGGGACATTTTCTACTTCTAATTTTGCTATAACTCAGTCAAAACAAAGAAAAATCACTATTGTCACCATCTACCACTCACTTCACAAGCTTTAATTTTTCAAATAATTAAAGGAAATTAAAAAAAAATTGATAGGCAACACAGTACAGGCACCACGAGTTCTGGATTACAAGCTTACTTAAATGATGGAACAATGACAAGTACCTTGTTATGCCTTAGGTTCTGTGTGGCTTAAATAAACTGTGATTGAGATAAGGTCTCTCTACAACAACCTTTGCTCACAATGGTCACTCACTGCAAACTGTGCTTGAGGTGAGGTATATATGCAATAATGTTCTCTCATTGCAAAATGAAAGTAAGAAAAGCACGACTATGGGGACTGGGTTGAATGTAACGGTGAAAGATGGTGAGGAGGCACGGGTTTATAAAGCCTAAAACCCTAAAGAAGTGTTTATATTCACTGGGCATACTTCTGTATTGCGTAAGCTTCTGTATTAGCCACACTTTTATATTCTTCTGCATGCCACATGCATTATTCAATGCAAAGGAAAAGCATTCAAACCTGTGACCTATTGCGGTGTTGAACGAATTAAGTGATTTCCGCATGGCCTCGCAGAATCTAAGTTGAGCTCAGAATTGGAACCAAACAGATATCGTGTCATGCTCCCACAATTTCTGTTACAAAAAAATCGTGGGAGCATGGCACGATATCTGTTTGGTTCCAAGTCTAAGCCTTTCATGCACGCCAGGGCTTTTTCTAGAGAACATGTAAAAACAGTAAGCAAATGTGATGCCAGGGCTTTTTCTAGAGAACGTGTAAAAAATTACACAGTGAGCCAATGTGAAAGGTATCAGATTCAGTAAAATTGGTGCTATAATGAATAAATTGGTGAAGTATACCTAAGCACACTTAAAAACACTTAATATTCTATCCTATACTATGCAAATTTATAAGATTCAACGTACTCCATCAATCACTGTATTTAAAAATTTTCAAATCCAAAAATATAGTGTGTTATGCATTCAAAATCGTCCAAACATTACATAATAGGTGCCTTGAATTGAATAATCCACACTCCCTTCTACCCATCTGTTCGCAACAAAAATTTTCTTTCATCTTCATTGAGAATAAATCCCTTTTACTATGGATTCATGGAATGCTGGAAGTAGTTCTTATGTAATCCCGAATGAAACATTCATTCTGGGTATCATTGATGATACGTCAGATAACAATGGCTATGATGAACTATTGTATGATAAACCATCTCTACCCAATTGTTCTTCACAACAACATCATTCATTCAGTTGAGTAGCACAAAATATTCAGTTTCATCTGGAAGAACGCATGTGTTTTCAAAGTAAAGAGGTTATCGTCAGTGCGATCAAACAATATCATATTGACCAAGGATTTAAGTTTGTGGTCATAGAGTCAAAGATAGATAAATACATGGTACCATGCATTAATTATGGCAATGATTGCCATTGGCAACTTAGAGCATCTTTTAGCAAAGTTCGCCAACAATGGGAAATCAAAAATGATAGAAACACCTCACACGTGCTTGTCAACTACTCTTTTATAAGATCACCTTAATTTTGACTCTTCTGAAATTGCTGCCATTATCGTAAATTTAGTGAAGCCCAATCCCTCAATACCAATAAAGAGTTTAGTGGCTCACATCAAAAACTGGTACGGTTATTCTATCTCCTATAAAAAAAATCTAGATCACAAAACAAAAGACACTTGCGATAGAATTTGATGATTAGGAGGACTAATATAACCATCTTCGCAGATGGTTACAAGTTGTCCAAGAAGCTATTCCGGGGACAATTGTGTAATGTACAGGACATCCAAACGTTGTTGATGATGTTGAAGATCACTCCACTTATATCTTGGAGTGCATCTTTTGGTCTTTTAAACCTTGCATTGAAGGCTTCAAGTACTGCAAGCCTATTGTGCAAGTCGATGGAATGTTTTTGACTGGAAAATATCACGGAACATTATTAACTGCAATTATTCAAGAAGGAAATCGTAACATATTTCCTCTAGTTTTTGTCATTGTTGAAAGGGAGACAAAGGAAGCACTTATATGGTTTTTCCAATCACTGCGTAAGCACATCACACCTCAAGACAATCTTTGCCTCACAACTAATAGAGGAACAACAATTTTGTCAGCATTGCAATCTGAAGAACTTGGATGGGAAGGAGATGGGTTGTCCTTAGTCTATTGTATTAGACATATTGCATCCAATTTTAGCAAAAGATTCAAGAACGTCGAGTTAAAATGACAATTAATTAATATGGGTATTTTTTCACGTTACTGTCATTCTGCCCATTAAATATATATATATATATATACAAAATTTTGTGTTTCACAATTTTTTTTACATTGCCACAACTTACGAGATGAAATAACCAACCCTGGTGGTCAAATTGTCTACCATGTGTTCAGAATTCCAGTAAGCATTGTCTTGGATAGATCAAATACCGCTAGAAAAGTGGACTCAGACATATGATAGGGGTAAAAGGTTTGGGTACATGACAACAAATCTAGCGGAATGCATTAACTTGATTCTAAAAGGTGCACAGTCACTTCCTATATGTGCTCTTGTCAAGACTACATTTGAACCGACAAAAGACTAGTTTGTTGAACGAGGAACAAAGGTGATAAGTACCAATTTTTAGTATTTTTATATGTGAGAAAGTTTGAGTACTTGTGGGTTTAAGTGTTCTTTAAAATAATAATTAGCCCCAATTTGAGAGTTTTTGGATCTAAATTTAGGTTTTGAGTCTTGAGTTAAAGGAAATCATTTGATCTCAATTATTATGAAATTTCAGGTATAAAAGAATGAAAAACATGAGAGATTGGAAGATTCATGAAGAAAAGAAATAAAAATTTTAAAATAAAAAAAAAGTCCAAGCGAGAAGTTACTTAACCTAGGCCCGAAACTGAGTTTAAAAGGACGATTTTAGGTTTTCTGAGGTATCAAGACCTAGAGGACGGAGGCAGACAGTTGGAATCAAGATTGTCTTCTTCTCTGCCAATCTTCCTTTCATTGGATTGTAATGGCTACCATGAGTAGCTAATTCTTCATCTTTGCGATTGAATGTAATATTTTGAACTCATTTGTATTTTGGTGATTTTTATATATATTATTCAGTTTCTACTCAATTGATATTTTCATCTTGCGCTTAATGCTAGATTTTATTTTATCAATAGAGTCTTGATTTTGATTCTTGAATTTAATTGGGAAGTACTTTTGAGTTTCTGACCTAGATGAAAATACTCAATATATTGGAATACTAGGGATAGGTTTCGATGTATTGATTGTGTATAACATCTATTCTTAATGCTGGGTAATTTACTAAATAGTTGAAGGATTAATGTTTAGGAAATTTCCTTATGAATTTTATGTTAGAGAAATCGTTGTGAATGATTTTTATATGTCCATCAATAGTGAGTAGTTACAAATATTGTATGTTCTTATCAAATCCAAAATATGAATGAGGTAGATAGATGAAGTTCAATCCCAGAGTCCTTCTAGATCTTTTTTTGATAATCGTTATTTAGTTTTCAATTGCTTTTTTATGTTTATTGAATCAAATAATTATCAAATCATCCTGAAAATTATAATTGCTTAGTGAGTAGTGAAAATTGAGATTTATAAGAAAAATTGTTCTCTGTGGAATCGACATTCGTACTTTACAAATCTATATTACTTTTGACTCAGTACACTTGCCGAAAAAGGTCAACAAGTTTTTGGCGCCATTGTCAGGGAACAGTTTTTATTTTTAAATTTTGAAACATAGCTCATTGAGTATTGTGAATAATTTTCTTTGTTTTTCTTTGTTTCTCTTTCGTTATTATTTATTTGAAAAAAAAAACTAATTAACTTGTACTAATCCTTACGTAAGCTGTCTGTGATTTATGATATTGAGAGGATAAGTTCCTAAAAATCAATTAGAATTTGATTTAGAGATTGAAAGAGCAACTAAGAGGAATCGTAGTAAGAAGAGAAACGAATTCAAACAAGAGAAGAATCCTCCACGACCTTTGATAGAGATACTCAAGTGATACAAGAAGAGACCAGTATGGCTGAGGACAGGATTCCCCCACCAAGAAGGACTCTTGGAGACTATGCTATGCAACAAGGCTCAAGACACTTCTCCAGCATAGCAGTACCGGCTACAACTAAAACATTGGAGATCAAGTCAACCTTCTTGAATTTGATTATCAGTCATCAGTTTACTAGGATGGATAATGAAGATTCATACACACATCTATCCACTTTCTATGAGCTGGTAGGGACTATGGGTTTTGAAGAGGGTGACACTGAGTATGTTTATTTGCGATTGTTTCCGTTCTCTTTGGCGGACAAAGCAAACAAATGACTCAAATCTCATCCAAATCAGAGTTTGAAAACTTGGAATGATGTAGAGGAAAAATTTCTCTATATATTTTTTTCCAATCTCTTGCTACGTCAAAGCAAAATCTGACATCTCCACCTTTAGACAAGGGCCAGATGAAGCATTTGGTGAAGCTTGGGAACGGTTCAAAGTGATGTTGAGAAGATGCCTAAATCATGGGTTTGAAGACATTGTCCAATTGAGCATTTTTCACAATGGTCTGAGGGCTGACACAAAGATGATACTGGATGCAGCAGTTGGAGGTACAATGATGGTAGTAGATGCAGAGCAGGAAACACGAATTGTTGATGCTCTTACTTTTACAAATTATCAAGCTCAACATGATAGAAAAACAGTGCAACAGAAGAAGGGGATGTTTGATCTCAATACTGCAGATGCCCTTCTAGCTTAAAATAAAAAATTTTAACTCAGCAAATGGAAGCATTAACAAAATAGATATCAAAGTTTCCTCAACAATTACAAGTTGTGCATTCTTCCCAAAATCAAAGTCAATCCATGAGCTGTGATTTTTGTGGAGGGAATCATCTTAATGGGCAGTACTCTTATTAGAATAATCCTTCACAGGAAGATGTTAACTATATGGGAAATCAAGGAAGGTAGTTCTTAGGTAATTTTCAGAATGATAATATGTCTCAAGGATGGAGGGGCAATCAGAATCAAGGCTTTGGATGGAAACAGGATGTCGGTTCATCTAACAGACAATCTCATTTTCAGTAGCAACAACAATTTCCTTCAAATCAAGACAGGACCACCAACGAGTTGAAGGAGACCTTGGAGAAATGGATGCGAGCTTCTATGGCCAATCAGAGAAATACTGAAGCTTCAATAGAAATCTTGAGACATAAGTTGGACAGTTGGCAAAACAATTAGCAGATCAACAAGGGAGTCAATTTTTAGCCAACACACAGGGAGCATTGCAACTCTATCACCACTAGGAGTGGGAAAATGGTAGGAGAAGGCATTGGTGATAATCTTGTTGAGAGAGAGAAAAGAGTTGAGGAAGAAAAAATTGAGAGTGAGCGAGAAAAGGAGAAGAATAAAGAGAAAAGTGAGAGTGGTGATGAAAAAAGAGAAAAAATAAAAAGAGTGAAAATCAAGTGAGAAACTCTCATTTAAAAAATGTTGCTCCTTTAAAGGATATACCTTATCCACATGCTCCCTCAAGGAAGAGTAAAGAGAGACAATTTATAAGATTCATGGATATTCTAAAAAATCTGTAGATTAGTATCCCTTTCACTGAAGCCTTAGAAAAAATGTCCGCTTATGCCAGATTTATGAAAAAATTGTTGACTAAGAAGAGAAAAATTCTTGAGCAAGAGACAATGGAATTAGAAGTTGGATGCAATGCTATTATTTAGAAATCTTTGCCACCAAAATATAGAGATCCAGGGAGTTTTACTTTGCCTGTTACCATAGGAAATCTCACAGTGGGAAGAGCTTTATTGGACCTTGGAGCAAGCATCAATCTTATACCTCTCTCCATGTTGAAGAAGATTGGAGATGTTGAAGTGAGACCTACAACTAGCTGACAAGTCTATAAAACATCCTTATAGGATTGTTGAAGACTTGATAATAAAGGTTAACAAATTCTTGTTCCCAGCTAATTTTGTGGTCATGGACATGGAGGAGGATGCTAGCAACTCATGTCGAAAAGAAGATGGGTTGATGAAATGCCAGAAATATTATGGGCATACAGATGTACCTTTCAATCTACCACTCAAGAATTCCCTTACAACATGACCTATAATACTGATGTCATGTTACCAGTAGAAATTGATGAACCTAGGTTTGAAGAACTCAACATCAATCACACCAATCTCATGGCCAATTAAAATTTACTAATAACTAATTATATAAATAACAATATTATAGTGGATGATAACTTGATCAAGTATTTATGATAATTATTTTAGTAATTGTTACGTCTGTCAAAATTTAAATTTAAATTGAGATAATAAGTATTTATGTGAAGACTAATTAATATGATGTTGTCTTTCACCTACACTTTTTTCCCTTCACTCTCACCTCTTCTCACTCTTCTTCTCCCTAAACCCTAAATGATGAAAGACTTACATAACATAATAACTTTTATTGTACATATTATTTAGGAAATCGAGTTTCTGAAGTTTGCAATATTACTTACTACTAGATGACAATTCAAATAAAATCATCCTAAGGATCTATATAATTTATATTCTAAAATATCA
>Ga0099824_1008676_pt1:2500-12894 | contig 12894 bp, 5 predicted proteins | sample SiratrowhiteBW_FD_76837 | JGI IMG/M metagenome (GOLD analysis project Ga0099824, IMG submission 76837) | Root nodule microbial communities of legume samples collected from California, USA - Siratro white BW | ecosystem: Host-associated > Plants > Roots > Nodule | place: USA: California... | reverse complement strand
TATATATATATATATATATATATATATATATATATATATATATATATATAATAGACATGGTCATATCTGTTATTTTATATATAAATTTAAATTTAATTTGAATATAGATTACACGCAAATTCTTATTTCTTCTTTATTTAGTTTGGCTGAATATGTAGGAGATTGATTTTAGTAAATATTGAAACTTTGAATGATATATATATTAAAAATCCAATATTATCCTGCCTTTCATTCATATTACCTTATCAAAAGTTGGATTTTGAAGTATTAACGTAATTTAATTTTTATTTCATCAATTTTTCGTATTGGTGTTTTATTTATTCTGAATTATCTATCACCATTTTTTTAATGTAAGAAGAAATGAAATAATTCTTCTTATTTTCTCGAAAAAAAATATTTTATGAAATAGAAAGTTTCGAATATGATCGGCAATTATATATATAACCTTTTGTACAGAGATCTTTTCTAAAATTATCTCATATTACTAATCGCTAAATATTTTTTATTTTTAATATCAAGATAAATGTACTGAGTATTCGTTCTATTATTTCTAAACAAAATTTTCATTACATAAAATGTTTTAAATTTGTTCAAAGTACTGTGCACAATAAATTTGAACACATTAATGAATTCATTTACGTTTCATATTTTGATTATAAATTGAATTTGTGCATATCATTGTAATTTGTTATTGATTTCCTTAATTATGAAGATGTTTTCGAAATTTATCCGACCATAGTAATTTTTTTTATTTCAGTATTAAAATTGATAACATTAATTTTCACGAAGAAAATACTTTAAACAATATTTTTTTTCGTGAAAAATTATATTAATAAAAATTTGAAAAGTATAAATCATATAATGGTCTAATTTACGTTTTAATTTAAATTTAATGAGTATATATTATTGGTCTAAAAAATTATATTCCCAACAATAAAGAAATCGATTTAATGATATATAAGTACTTTTTTCCGTTTAATTTTAACTATGATTGTTATAATAAGATGGGACTAGATGCGTGTTTTTTTATAACAAATTGAAGTTTGCAACAAAAGTTTACGAAAGAATTATATTTGGATTTTATAAAATTTAATTTACATTTTTTTTAAATATATTTAAAGCTGATCCCAGTGTTAATTTATTCTTCAAGTTAAATATATAAGAAAATAAATCAAAACTAAAAGAAGAATGATGTTTTGAATTGAACAATTTCACTCTAAGTGATATAGTCACTTAAGTTATGATTCAGTTAGGAACATGGAGATGTTGAAGTAATTATCTCCTTTTAAATTCTTATTATTCAAACAACAAAAGTCTGTGATAAAGAGTTATAACTTTTGAATGTATTTTGAAATATGATGGTTTGAAATAGTTAAAGTCTTCACACAAAAAGATATAATACTTGAGTTAAGAAGAAGGTTTAATATTTGCTCTTTCTTTAGGATGGTCACATTATTTTGTGACTTTTAATAAATCCAAATTAATAAAAAGTTCATTATTTTAGAAAGTGAATTAAATGTTATTGACATTTAAAAAAAAAAAAACTTATAAATTGGTTTACAACTTAAAATCAAGTAACTAGCTCTATGCTGTATAAGATGATTTTGAAGTGAATTGGGAACAAAACTATAAGAGAATGAAACTAAAAGATTTTGCTTGTTTGAATGAGATGAAAATTAAGATGAGAAAGAAAAATGACAAATAGTGTGGGATCAAAATAAAAATTCTACACCACGCACCTAAAATGAAATGGAATTCCACCATTGATGATGGTAAAATTCCAATAGCATTAATTTTATAGCATAAAGTATCTTTTTAATAAATATTTTGAAATTAAATACATATTTTTGGGACATAATTAAATACAATTTTATAATTAAAACCTAATACAGTAAAAGAAATTTGACAGATAATATAGTAAAACTTTATATCTATCTTTATTATCTTTCACAATAAATAATTTTACATCACAAATTAAAAACTATTAAATTTAATTTGAATTATATTTTTATTACAATATTGAGACATTTAAAAAATATTAAAACATAATACATTAATAAATCCACTTTAAATAACATCGGAGCGTGTATGTATGAGGAGCCGTTTCCCATCCAACGGCCCAGATGGAGCCTTCACCAACGTCTAATTTGATTTCCCTTCATTCTTACTTCTTACTTCCCCAACGGTCACTTTTCTCAAAATACAAATAATTCCCTCACTCACACACTCTCTTCCATATTCAGATTCTGATTCAAAACCCTAAACGATCAACCTACAAAACGCAACAACAGTGACCAAAACGACAACGAAAGCGACCAAAACGACAACAACAATAACCATGAACGACGTTCAAGTGTGGAACAACGCCGCCTTCGACGACCACGGCGGCGACACCTTCTTCCCGATGAAGACTTCTTGGTCTTCCTCCGAGTGCACCAAAGAAAACCTGAGCCCTACCGCACTGAATTCCTCGCCGAAGCCCAAGAAAAACACCAAGACCAAGGCATTCGCTCTCTCTTCCGACGACAACAGAAACATCGATGACGAGATCGAAGCGCTGGAGCGCGAGATCACGCGCCTCACCACGCGCCTCGACGCGCTGCGCATTGAGAAGGCCAAGCGCGGAAAGCGCGTGGTGGGCAGAGCCGTTCAAGCGAAGTTCATGGAGCCGCGCCCGAACGCCGCCGTTTTGAGAAAACTGGAAGAAACGCCGAAGACTAAGGTAAAGAGCGGTAATAATAATAATAATCACAACGCGTGGAGGCGAGGGATGAGTATGGGACCGGCGGAGATCGCGGCTACGCCGGCCACCGCGCAGAGTCGCCGGAAATCGTGCTTCTGGAAGCTTCCGGAGATCGACGAGGAATTGAGGGCGAAGACCGTTGGGAGGGTGAAGAAAAAAGAGGAAATTTCGGCGGTTCAGGTTCCGGCGAGGAAGATGTTTGAGAGGGAGAAGGTGAAATCGGTGTGTGAGAGTAACAAGAAGACGGTGAAGCAGGGTAGGATGGTGGCGAGTAGGTATAATGGCGGCGGTGATGTGAGGAAGAGGTCGTTGCCAGAGGGGGGGAGTGAGGTTAGGGTTAAGAAGAGGTGGGAGATTCCCAAGAATGGGGAAGAAGAAAAAGCGGTGGTGGCGACGGTGGCGGCGGAGGTGATGGTGCTTCCGAAGATTAAGACTGCTAAGTGTGTTAATGAAAGTCCGAGAGACTCTGGTGCTGCGAAGAGAGTTGCTGAATTGGTTGGGAAGAGGCCTTATTTTAGCACTGATGAGAATGATGTGTGTCAGGTTCTAAATTTTGCAGAAGAAGAAGAAGGGGGGTGAAGTGATCAATGATTCAAGGTTTTATACATCTCTGATTGGAATGATGATTGTTGGATTCTAAATTTTGCAGAAGAAGAATGGGAATGGGTTGATCAATGATCCAAGGTGTTAAATTGGAATAGCATATTCAAATTATTGTGAGCCAGTTACTAAGCGGCTCACAAGAGTTGCGGTATATAGTATGGAATGGTAACGGTTTTTTTGTTTTGGTATTTTTTTTACCTGGTATAGACGGAACTTCCTAAGTTCTGATTGAATTTTGTGAGCTGAACCACGAAGTGCTTTGGTTGGTTTAGACTTGCTCTTTTATATGATGCTAAATAATGGAGTAAACATGTATGGTTCTTTCAAGCTGTATATCATGTGTTATCATTGTCCTAGTCATTTGATATGGTTGAAAGAGTGTGCATAGTCTGGTTGATTTCGCTGCAGGGGGGGGGGGGGGTTTTCTTCTTTCTTAGAAGATTCTTTTTGGTTTTTTTTTTTTAACTTGAGTCTTGGGATATGTGTGTAATTGTGTAGTCTGTTGTTTGAAGGCTAGATCAAGTGCCAGAAAATTTGTGCTTTAAATGCGAGAGAAAAGCAGTCAAACATGTTAAATTTACCATGTTTATGTTTAGGTAAAGGCATCTCTTTCTGCAAAAGTAAACGACTAATGGCAGAAATGTCCTTTAGACATGATTTAGACATTATAAGATGGAGAACTGTGTGTGCACAGTAACAATCAGATGCTAAATCTTTTCATGAGTGAGTCAGTTTCTGTTACTAAAGCACTTTTGTTGATATAATTACGAACTGGTTGCTGAATGTTGCAGAGCTTTGAGCACATGTTCATATTCAATAAGTGGTGGGATCTTTGCCAATCCAATTGCCCTTTTGCTTTTTGAACTAATTTTTTTATCGCTGAAAAGTTGAATATACCCTGGAAGGACAAAGATAAAAGGCATTCCGAGCAAAAAAATTTATCAAAACGTTGTGTTCATAGTTTTAGTAACTTGTGTCTAGCACTTCTTAAACAACCTGTGTAGAACAGAAGCTACTTCTTTTCTCTCACAACTTGCGTTTGCATTGACTGACATGTAAAACAAAAATGTTTTTTAAATTGACACGTGAATAATAAGCAAATGAGTACAACCTCTAAAATGAAAAATTAGTAAATAATTGAAATAACTCAATAAAATCTAAATCGAATTAAAACTGAAGTGCGAATAAAGTTTTGTTGCAAATCTGAACTGTGGATGATGGAATCTTCTGGTTACTGCGTTAAAGATTCATGTTCTACCAAATTATTTTGATAAAAAGGACAGCATACAAGTAACCCTACGAGATGCAACATTAATGCTGAAAAGAAATATTTTACATAACACAAGATGGTGCATCTCACCATCATTGACCATGTTTATTTACACATTAGTAACCATGTTTTTCTATGATGAGGAAAATCTTCTATCACAAAAATCTGAGAAAATTAAGTTACACTGCACAAGAATGTAATACTCTACCAAACGGTTAGTTGTGGCAGAGTAGCATGCAACAATCGAAGCCATTAATGCAACACCTATCTCATAACTTCAACATACTAGGGATGTATCAAGTAAACGCTCTTTAGTTCATCAATTTTTGTCAACTGCATGCTAAACTCTTTATTTGGGGAAACATTTTCAGCCTTCATTCTTTCTCTGATCCCGTAAGCAGGGGTGTCGGCCTTCAAATAAGCCTGAATCAGAATCTGAAATGGCCTAAGGCGACCAGTATATCCACACTGCCTCATTTTATGGAACCATTTCTCAGTATTATGTACATCTCCACAATTTGCATATTGTTCCATCACAACCATGTAAGATCTGAATAATGGCCTCACTGCACCCCCACATTGCCTTTCGGCAGCCTTACTTAAAACCGAAGCTGCCTTCTCTACATCACCGGCTTTAACATAGAATCTCACTAGTCCATCCCAAACCAGTGGACCAGACCAACATCTAGAAAGTCTCATTCGCTCGATAAATACCTTACCTTTCAATATCTGGTCATTCAGAGCATAAACTCTCAGAAGTTCAGAAAAGAGCCTGGAAGAGGGGCCCTTAAATTTTTGCATTGCCATTTCAAATACTGCTTCTGCATCCTCAACTTTCCCCAGTTTGCCCCATGCTCGTATTGCAGCTTCACACTCCAGCATTGTGGGGTCTGACTTGCAATAGTTCCATATTCTGCTTACGTCGTTGGTCATGTGAAGAGATGCGTAGAGAGATAACAGTTTATTGTGTGCCTTTATATATTCCTGTGAGTTTCTTCCTTCTATTTCTTTCAGTATAGCTATGGCTTTATCCTTATACCCCTCAGAAATATAGTATCTAGCCAAGTCTGTCAGGAAATGAGTATCAGGATGCAAACCATGAGACTTCATATCCTCCACCAACTGTTCCATCCCTATTATGTCCCCAGTTTCACCCTTGGTGGCTACCAGAATCCTGTATGTAAGATGAGATGGAGTTAAATTTTCGTTCTTCATAAGGGATAATATGCCGAGTATCTTTCTTCTGTCACACTTCTTGTACAAAATGATCATCTGATTCAAAGCATAGATAGTAATCGGCAAACATAAGCTTCTCATTTTTTCAAAAACTGCCACTGATTTTTCCATGTTGCCAGCACGGACACAGTTTACTAGAAGAGTTCTGTACAGTAATTCACCTTTGAAAGAGTCTGGCACAGCATTCTTCATGTACTTCTCTGCCACATCAACTCCCTGGACCTTGGCTATTAAATCGAGATGAGAGGCATAGTCATTTTCACTATGCTCAAATTGTTTAGTGGTCTCCAACCATTCCAAAATCTGCAAAACATATAACAGAATATTTGAGACAAAATGATAGCTCAAGCATGGCAACATCAAATACAAAGATTCCCAACCACAAATATGCTATTGCTTCACCACTATTTCATTAAAGAGATGTTGCAAATTAATTCATCAATCCAATTGAAAAGATTTACAAAAAAAACACATATTTTCAGCCTCTTGGTGATTAATAATTTAAGGTAAACTAAAAACGTAAGAGACAATACTAATCCTGCATATTTTATTTAGTGAAGGTAGATCACAATAACATTGTAAATGTATTGAATGCAAATGAATTGTTCCATTGAACTCCAAGAAGATACCTGGCGTTTCAAAAGTTTATACCTAAAATCATTCAAATACATAAATACATTTTTTTATTTAAAAAACATATTAAAAGACACTAGAAGAAGAATACCCTTGAGAGACTAGCATCATTATTTACCAATATGAAACCACCTATAATTTTTTCATCAAACTTGGCTAAGCAATTTAAGAGAAAATGCAGAAAGCACCTTCAACGCCTTGTAATACATATGATGCTTCCAGAGAAGAAATACAATCTTTGAAGCCTCTAAATGGCTCAAATCCTCCACTGCTTCAGCAAATCTTTTCACAATACCAGGAATGTAAGGGGCGGGACTGTGCACAACGGTTCTTAACAACTCCAAAGAAGTCTTCCTCTTCAAAGGCTCACGACAGCCAAGGTAGAGGCCATTCGCAGATTCCAACAAAGGATCATCGAGACTTATAGGTTCTGGACCAAATTCCTGCTCAACTTCTTCCTCCAAATTCATGTCCCCACTAACCTTAGCTGAAAGGGATTTCTCAAGTTCCAAAACTGCTTCTTTCAAAATATTCTCATTAACCAAAGACAAATGGCGACTACCCATAAAGAATTTTCCAACAAGGGGTGAAGTATGGTAACTTTCCTCTCTTAAACAAACCTTTTTTGCACCTGACAATGCAAGATAACACCCACAAACGTTGTTATGACTGAGATACCTCTCAGTGTCATGTTTTGTCCCACGTAACAATAATCCTGAAACCTCCACATAATGCCCCTGTTTCCTACGAATAAGAGAGACAATAGCAACCCCATAAAGTTCCCACAAAAAAAAAATTACCTTTAAAGCAAAGACAAAAGTTTGTGCTACATTTTGTTACAATTAGGCAACACAAAAGTGGAAGAAGCAAAAAAATGAAGCTTTTGGGTATATATCAAAGGACAACATGGTACTGATTCAGGGAACACTATTTATGAATTTAGTGTTACAAGAAATAGAAACAATGATTATATATGCAAATGCATGAAAATGGTGGTCAAAATCACAGTGCAACGACATGAGGGTAAAGAGAAAAGATTGATACTTGATAGGGAAAACAAAACGGCGAAGAATCCACATGAAGATTGAAGACGCTACCGAACCCTAGTGATAGTTAGTGGAATGTTCTTCTTCTCATTTTTCAAGTTTAAGCATTCAACTTGGTGAAGTGTTAATTTTATGATTTTTGAAGTATTGTACTGTTTATTTAATTTGAAATTTAATTTTTTTTTTTGCAAAACAATTCTCTATAATCTAGGGTATTAATTTGTATTTTAATATTGATATAAAAAATTATAAAAATAATAAAGTTTTTTCTTTCAAAGATATTACTCTTCAACTCTTTTCCAAAATCCCTCTCGCGTTTGGTCTAAATTTTTTATTAAAATAAGAGTTCTAAAAATAAAATATAAATTGTTAGCTTTTTTATTTACGTTTCAAGGTTCTTTTATATTAAAAACTTTGAAAAAATGATTTAAAATCAACTTGCTCAGTCACTTCAAGAATATACTGATAGCAAAAATATTTAAGAATATGGTTTAAAATTAATTTAATCATCAACATAAAATTATTTTAATGATAGCAAAATACATAAAATATATGCATTTAAAAATGTAAAAATTGCATATATTAATGTAATTAACATTATACCATGTGTGATCTTTACCTTCAAAGTTCAATGATTGTCTCCTTTTAATCGAATTTTTTTTGTCTATTAAATAATTTTTTTAATCTGATATTGAATATGTCTCACCATCTCACTAGTTGTATGAATTTTGATCATACCAAGATGTTTTTTTCCATCTTCATACCATCTTAAAAAAATTTGGTTAAGAAGAGTGATAATTTACTACAAGAACAATTTGAAAATAATAATAATAATAATAATAATAATAATAATAATAATAATAATAATAATATTTTGCATTAACAACAATAATAATTATCACCACTTCTTTTTTATACTCATCCCACAAAACTTAAACTATTATTCTTTTAGCTTTACATGTGTACTTATATCTATAACTTTCAATCTACCGTTTTTTTATAAGTATAAAGATTTGAATCACCAGTTTTTTCATAAACTATCAATAACTTAAATTAACCATTTGTACCAATTTAAATTATTCATTCAAAATTAAAAAGTTATATTTAAAAATGATTATTCATTATAAACTATAATTACAGCATATAATTTATATATGAACAATATATTTATTGATTATTAATTTAAATGATATAAAAATAAATATTTATTGTGTGATTATGTATTACTTTGTTACTTTTGTCTTGAAAATTTTCTTTATGATTCTTTTTAATTTTTTTTCTGTGCTTTATGAAATTTTCTTATTCATCCCCCATAGGAAAAAAAATTCACAATGATTGAATACCTAAACTTTAATAATTTTGTAAATAGAAAATAAGGTTGTGGATTTCTATTTGCAGTCTTATAAGTACCAATGGGGGGTGTACATTTGAACCATGAAAGTGCAGAAAGAAATAACGAATAAGGTAATATACTATGGGCTTTAACCTACTTGAGAAGAGTCCAGACCCAAATTTCCATTGGGCCGCATCATAAGTTTCAACCAAAACCCTAATATCTGACTCACAAACCCTATTTTTTGGTGTTGTGAGATTCTGTGAGAGATAGAGAACGCGGCATAACCTAAGGCCACCTTTCTTCTCTGTGCTCTGTGTGTGTGCATCAACCACAACCAGAAGCCGCCATGGCCACTGCAAGGACTGTCAAGGACGTTTCTCCCCATGAGTTCGTCAAGGCTTACTCTTCTCACCTTAAGCGATCCGGCAAGGTCATTCCTTCTCTTATTTCTTCATTCTCAACCGAGACTATGAGTTTTATGCAAAACCCTTTTTCTTTTTTGACTGTTTTATGCTGTGTTAAATGCTTCTCATTCATTTTGGTTTTATTCTTATAGTGGGTTCAAGGAATATTGTTGATTTTGTTTATTGTTTTTTCCGATGCGTTTGTCGAGTGGTTATGCCCATGTGTTTCTGTTAATCGTTTTCTGTATAAAGTTGTGTGTTTTGAATTGGGCTGTGTTAAAGTTTGCAACTTGATCTACTTTGATGTAATTGTTTGTCGTAAACTCCAGTTATTATGAGTGAGTTTGATCATCAACGAGCATTTGAATATAAACAAATGTATTAGTTGTGGCATACGAAATAGATGATGGATTGTGTAAGTGATTCAGAAGGAAGCATTTGTTTGTCATTTGGGCTTGGTCTCCTTCTTTTAGTAGTGTGTTGACCTAGTTCTAGAAAGATCTTTCATTTGGTTGTGATTTTGTATTTTGTAAACAAGTTCTTTTTGTTTTGGGTTGTTTAATTGTGACTAATTCTCTGAACAAAGGGCGACTTTTTGTGAGTTTTGATTGGTTATCTTCACTATGTGTTTGATTTCGGTGTTGTCTTTTATACTATCATGTTATTGTTATGTTGATTTAATTTCTTCTTTTGGTTCTAAGCAGATGGAGCTGCCTGAGTGGACTGACATTGTCAAAACAGCAAGATTTAAGGAGTTGGCTCCCTATGATCCTGACTGGTACTATGTCAGAGCTGGTGAGTTTCTTTTTTCTTCTTGACTGTGCTTTCCTAATGCATTTTCTGGTCAATAGCACTTTGTTGTTGAAAATTTCAATGATGGTAGTGAGTTGTGCTGTGTGTTTAATTCAAATCTTGAACAATTTCAGCTTCCATGGCAAGGAAGATCTACTTGAGAGGAGGACTTGGTGTTGGTGCTTTTCAGAGGATTTATGGCGGGAGCAAGAGGAATGGTAGCCGTCCTCCTCATTTCTGCAAGAGCAGTGGTGCCATTGCCCGCCACATTCTTCAGCAGTTGCAAACCATGAACATTATTGAACTGGACACCAAGGGGTAAGCTCTCTAA
>Ga0099824_1008675_pt1 | contig 12895 bp, 9 predicted proteins | sample SiratrowhiteBW_FD_76837 | JGI IMG/M metagenome (GOLD analysis project Ga0099824, IMG submission 76837) | Root nodule microbial communities of legume samples collected from California, USA - Siratro white BW | ecosystem: Host-associated > Plants > Roots > Nodule | place: USA: California... | reverse complement strand
TATTTATTTAAAAAAAAAATAAAAGGTGAATATTGTTGGGACGAAAGTGAAACCTTAATTTGGGAAAAAGAAATAAAAAGGACCATAACGTTAGCTTCAGAAAAAAAAAAAAAAAAAAAAAAAGTATTTAGCAGAGAGCTATAAGTTGAAGTGTGGAGTGCATTGAGCCCTAAAAGAAGAAGCGCAGTGGAAAATTTGAAGTGATGGCTGATGTTTCAGATTCTTCGCAAGAACAACCCGTTCTTGAATCCGCCGAATTCGAAAGGAAGAAGAAGCGATTGCTGGATGCGCTCGAATCTGCGTTGGCGCCCAAAGACGCCGCCGTCAAAACGGTAACGGCGCTTCCTTCTTCCTTAGCGTTAGGGATGGAGGTCATCGACGAGACGGCGCTGCTCGATTCCGTCGTCAAGAACGGAGGACCCAAGCAATCCGCTTCAAGAAGAAGAGGAGGGGCCAAGAACAATAACACCAACGCCGGTCACAGTCTGAAGAAGATCGAAGAGAGGCCCAAATCGAAGTCGACGCCAAAGAGTGGGAATAATAATACTAAGTATTCGCGAAAGGAGTTGGAAGCTCTGAGATTCGTGAACCTAACACAACAGCGTAAATTCTGGAAATCGGTACACGCTGCGTTTCAAAGCGCGGTGGCCAGCGAGTACGATACTTTAGCTTCCACTCCTCTTCCGCACAATAAACCAATCCTCAGTAAGTCGCTCTTTCTTTCTTTCTTTTTCGTTTCATTCTTTCGGAATTCAAGAAATGGAATCTTTATGAGAATATGCTGCTCTTCTTACAATTATCTGGTAGTTGCAGGATACGTGTTCTGTTTGGTTATGGATATGAATGTTCTGAAACTGGCACCAAATGTATTTGTAATCTAAACATGTGTTGGTTCTTTGTTGTGTTGGTGTTTCTCTGATTCAGAATCCTCATTGTTTACCGTTTCTTGCTTGTACCTATAGATTTGGTGTTTGAAGTTGCCTCTCTTTGCCGTTGTTCACTTGACAATTACTAGAGTAACTTTGCATGGAACTTGCTTGTACCATTTATCACATTAGGGTGTAATTACATATTTCTTTTTATAATCGTCATTTTCCTCCATTTTTATCCTTTTTCTTTTCAGAATTTTCTGTTTGAGTTTTCAACGGACACTTGTATAAGTTTTATGTTTTAAAAGATTGACTTTAATTGTATAGGTTTTATGTTTTAAAAATTTGACTTTAATTGTATAACCTCACACAGTGGGATAAGTCCGGGTTGTTGTTGATTATGTTATTGCATTATATTTCAAATTTCTTTTCACTGTGGTTTCAATGGCGTCCGAGTTATATTTTTTTATCAATGAGATTTCTTTATTTTTTGATGGTGGGGGCGTTGGTACAAAATGATTTTCTCCGCAATTCTTTTTGGGGAAAGTGTGCAAAACTTTATTGCTCCGATTTTTTTGATTCACATTGTGTCAATTTGATGTTTTCGATTTCTGTGGACAGGTGTTGCTGCTACTAACGGAAGATGGAGATATATGAATGTCTTTGTCCATTGAAGAATGAGAAGAAGGAACCTGGAACATGTCTAATATGCAACATTAGTTGACTGTAGACTATGTTCTGATTAGGCACTGACTTCAGTGCATGGTTTCTTGTATAAAATCGTTGTATATGAACAGTGTTGTGCAGTAGTCTGATTGTAGATTTGAATAATAACTTTGGTCGTGCCGTAATGACGATGCTTTATTGTTTTAGTTCTTTTTTACTTTGTTGTATGATGAGAATTGTATTTTTGATTTTTCAACACGAACTTCAATTTCTTGCCTACGTCGTGTTCTAATTGAGAAGGACATGCTTTCTTTACCTGATCTTTCTTGCCTTTACCGATACTAAACTGTATATTTATCCCCTTTTTAACCCTTCCTAAATTATTAGCAAATTGTCAGTGATGGTACTGAGCTTTTGTAATTGCTTTCAGGTGCAGTGCATTGTGAAAATAGGGATAGTGAATTACAACACATGGAAAGTAGTGAAAATATTACTCCTGTTGACCCTTGCAGTCGTACTCTTATGGGTGAAGATGGGGGCTCAATTGTAGAAGAGATTGATGAAGATGATGGTAGTGATGACGATTACGCTAGCATCCAAAGGCCTGCCTTTTTGGTTGATGGAGAACCTAATTTTGGTTCTGGTCCTCCAGAAGATGGATGGGAATATCTTAGGCGTGTCAGGTATTGTCATAACGGTCAGAAGCTTTGGATTTTCTTTTTTTTTTTTCTGACAATTTCTCTCTGCTTTCTGTTATGCTTTCTCAGTCTTGTTAGAAGTTATAGCAGTTCTATATCTTGAATCTGTTAAATGATGACGTACAGGACAAACTATACTGTAGCTTACCGATTAAGTGAAAAAAACGTGGTTCTTAAACTGTGTATTGTTTTCTTGAGCAGGTGGGAGGCAGAACAAATTCCAAAAGTGAAGGTTGCAAAACTTGATAGAGGCAAACTTAACAAGGAACAGAGTGCTTACATGCCCCAAATTCCTGATATTGCCAAGTGTCCAGAGCATCTGTTGCCATTGAAACAGTGGGAGGATGTGTTTCTTGCTGAATTTTCAACACTGAGAACGGTATGTTCATCTAGAATTGCATGGCTTTAATTTTTCCTCATTTTTTTATTTGGAATGACCAATACTCTCTTCATCCGGGAGTCAAGAGTTGTGCAATTCCTGCACTACTTCTTTGACCCATTTGGAGTTCTTTAAATATTTTCATATCATATTATGTTCTCATTGTTTCCCAACTTCTTTTTCCAGAATCTCTCATGCCCTGATGAGTCAAGTGCCATATACTCTGGAAATCTCCGTGTTCATTGCTCACAGTTAGTTGGGAATGATTGTGGAGAATTTTCTGGTGTTATGAACAAGGACGTCTTACTTGGTAATCATGTGAGCATTGGTAAGACAAATGATGTATCCGCTAACTTGACTGCTGAAGATAAGGACAGAACACTGTCTCCAAAGAATACTGAATCGAAAACTTCAGTTGATCAAACAAGCGGCAACTCCCCCAGTCTTCCTTTGCTTTCTGTAATCTTAGCAATGGACTCTGTAACCCGGGTAAAAACTCTGCTGAAACGGATTCGCTTGCTAGAGGCTGCAAACACTGTCACAAGAGATGATTGCATGTGGCTTTTTGCTCTCTGTGCAACAGTTGATACTCCACTATACGCTGACACCTGTGCTGCTCTCAGGAGTCTGCTGCGAAGGTGTGCTAGCATCCGTGCCGGAAAGGTTGCCCTGGATGACGAGGTTATAATGATGAATATATTGGCTACAATTTCGGGCAGATATTTTGGACAATCTGAAAACTGAATTTCCTGTCTATAACTTTGTTATGACACGTTCTGTTTTTGGAATTGGGGTATGTAGCCTTTCAGACGCATATGCTATGGTTGTAACTCACAGTGGTTTAGCTTGATAGTAAGAGGTTCAACAACACTTTCTGCTTCTATATTCTTTTGGTGCGCGAATTAATATATATATATTGGCATGTCTAAAACGAAATTAGTTATATTCCTCTGCGTATAAATTTTTAGCTCGATTAATAATTCTTTCAAGGAGGGAAAACATTAATTGGATCGTTAAAGTTGTAAGAGAAATAAGAGACAGCTTATAGATAATTTTAGTGAAAATAAAGAAATTGTTTTTTAATCTAATATTGTAATTTTAAATGACGTGAGCGGAAAGCAGTATATATATTTAATATAATAAATATAACTACTTTATTGTAATGTAAGTATATAAATTTAATTAGAAACTAAATATTATTAGTGGGGAATCAGAAGATTTTGCAAATTGTAATAAATTTGAGTAGTAAAGAACTGAATACATTGAAAATAATGTTTAAGAAAGCAAAATTAAAGGACACAGAGACAGCTGATACGACGGTTGGTTTTTACGGTTTGGGCTTGGGCCTATGGTTTTAAGGAAACTATAAATAAAGGTAAAGGAGGGAGGATAAAGGAGATGTTTTGTTGTGTTAGGAAAAAAACAAAGTAACTATATGTTTTCTGTCAACACCTGTACTCTTCCCTCCCAATTCCCTCCACCCTACCCATGCCGTCGCCTCTGCCGCCTCACCGTCGTCTGCGCCCCCTTCCGCCGCCGAAGCCGCAGCCGTAGACGCCACAACAAGCTCTCCCTCCCCCCCACCACCTCCAGCTCCTCCTCTTCTGAACCCAAGTTCGAAGCCGTCATCGACCTCACTCCCCTAACCACTTTCCAATCTGACCTTCGCCGATTCATACTTTCCGGAAAAGACGCTTACCTCGATTTGCAAACCCTCCTTACTCTCGACCACAACCGCAGACTCGTCGTTTCGTGCCGCCCTTCCACGTTGCATTTCCTCGGAACTTCGGCGGCTTTGACCTTGCTCACGTTTTCCGTTTTCAGCGTTTTAGCTCGGTTGATTTCTAGGTTCTCGTCGTGGCGTCGTAGCGCGTCTAACAATGTGTCTCTTGTGGTGCGGAGGGACCGGAGTCTCGGCGGAAAAGAGGTGGTTGTTGCGTTGGGCCAGAGGAGCAATTCCAATCCGTTATCGCCCGCGGTTCGGGACTCTGTGAAGCGCTCCGCCAAGAATATGGTTCGGTTTGAAAGAAAATTGCCCGAATGGTGGCCTTCTGTTGTCAATTCCAACGGCTCTGTTTTTGACGCCGATGAGCAGGAGGAATACAAGAGGGAAGCTTACAGAGTGGTTCGAGGTTTGTTTTCTATTTCAGCTTCTTATTTTCAGAGAAGTTGATGACGTAGTGGCTCCTTTTACTATTCCATAAGCATCTATCTTCAATTCCTGTTTATCGAAATGCATTGTTTAACGGTAATTTAATTTGTTAAAAGCGATTATAGTGTGGTTCGCTCGTCCTACTTCCTAGTGTTCCAGTCTCGGGATAAATAACGATTCTGTTTAATGTGCTTTTTTGTAGGTATAGATACACATTTAATATTTTCTCTAGTGTTTTGCCATCCTTTATAACAAGTTGCAACTCACCCACTTGATTTCCAGCAATTACAAACAGTAGATTGGGCGGGAATGACATCATGGAGAATGATATAATTCAAGTGAGTTCTTTTCCACCTTTTTTTCGCTCCCGGTGATTTACTAATTATTAAATATATGTAACAGTTGCTATAAAATTAATACGATATTCGGTTAAGCTTGATATTTACTTTTCATTTAGTTCCTTCACCAAGAAAAGTCATAATTCTATAGTAAACTCTGTAGTACTTAAAATTTAAACTACCATGTAATACTGATCTACGTCAATTTTAACTTACCCATTGTTTTTCCTAATTCCTATATAAAAGAAGACGCTTTTTAACATGATATTACTAATATTTAGTGTGCTGATAGGATAGATGATGGTTGAGGTGCCAACATAGTTGTGATTATTGTCATTATTGTAATGCTTCAGCATGCCTTTTTGCCTTAAAAGAACATGGTACTACTAAAATTTTCTGAAATGTAAGTGATACTGTGTATGTTAAAGCACCCACCACTGATGGTTTCTGATTTTTTTATCAATGCATGCTTACAATAAAAAAATTCTATGATAAAAGGGAATTATTTTGTCTCTCGTCTGATAACACTTGAAATGTTTCTTGCCCTCACACATGAACAGTTACGTCAACTGTGCAGAACTTCTGGTGTGCAAGTGTCTATTGAACCAACAAATATTCGGGACACCTTGTATCGGGCATCTGTTAACTTTGTTTTAAATGTGTGCAGCAGGTGTGATATTATTAACCCTGCATTCTTGTCTATCCCTTTGTTCACTACCAACCAGGACCTGTTATATTTTATGAAATTTGTTGGCTGTCACTCTGTTTCTATTCAGGGCACCAACTTACTCTAGTTCAATTGATATTAATGGTGAGGATGCTAAGCAATTTCTTGCTGGATTTGCTGAAAATATTGGCCTTCAAAATGTTCGTGCCGCAACAATTGTGTCTGCAGCAGTTGCTGCTCGCACTCGCTCCTGTCTTCTACAGGCTTGGGTAATTTTCTTACTCTAAATCGAATGATCTGGTAATATTGTGTTTAAGCATTTGGGGTTTCCAAAATTACATTTTTTTGTAACAAACATTACTGAAGGCAGTTGTATTTTCAGTTAAAATATTTTGGTTGTTTATATTAATCTATATTTATAGAAATCTTTTTTGGCACCATTAAATATGGCCATTGTGTCTGTTAACTTCTCTTTGGTGGTCACTGGATTGCGTGAACGTAGAATCTATAATTGGATTATTGGATTACAGGTCTTAAAGAGTGATGAACTTTGAAGTATTGTAACTTAATGCCTGAAATTCTGGCCTCGTTCAGATATCACTTTTTCATAAAGTTCATATGTGGCCTCTGGTTCTCTAAAACTATCTTTTTCCTCTGGAGTGCACTTCTAAATTCATGTTTTTTTTTTTTTTTTTTTTTTTTTTTTTTTTTTTTTTTTTTTTTTTTTTTTATTTTTTTTTTTTTTTTTTTTTTTTTTTTTTTTTTTTCGATTAAAGGCTCTGGAAATGCAAGGCAAACAGGTTGAAGCTATGGAGGAACTGTCAAAGATATGTCTTCTTCTACGAATATTTCCTCCTGAGGAGTCTTCAGTATGTATCTTCAATTATAATTTGCAGTTCTCACATCCTTGTGAACAATTTCTATGTTAGAGCTTCTCCTGAACTAGTTATCGTGTTGATTCTTAAAGTTAAGGACCATCTTAACTGCTACACCATTGAAGGAGGATCATGAGGAGTAAGAACCAATTCTTAATCATTGAAAAGTAATTGAGAGGTAACTCGTGAGTGAGATCCATTTTAAAAGATATAAAAAGTTGTCAGATAATTTGTGGGATTAGTTCTTAAAGTGTATAATTTGAGTGAAAAGTCACTAAACTTAAAATAGGAGACAAGTAGCATTTATGTAGGATTCTATGTAGATATTTGATATTTTCGTCTTGTTTTTTTATTTCACTAAATGTAACTTCACTGGTAATTCTTAATATTTGCATGAATGAAGAATGAATAGTTTGTAGGGGGAATTTAAGTAAGGACACAAGAACCAAATAACCACTCATTGAATTCGGTTATTATTTTTGAGTTCTTTATTAGAAATAGTTTTTATTAGAAAAAAAAGGGAAAGTAAAGGGAAGGAAAGGATAAGAAATCCACCAACGAGAGTGAACAGAATACACTGGGTGAAAAGAAAGTAAGAACTGGAACAAATATTCTCAACTCAACTCAATCTCTATACATGTCTAAAATGACAACTCCATTAAAACAACCGGTGGCAGTACACCGAAGATGTGTAAACAGAATCCTCTGACAAGTCACGTTCTCTAATGGAATGCTGATTAGGATGAGGCATTAGGTAGATAGAAAGATTTCTCTTCTAACCTTATCTGCTGCAGAATATGATTTATGTATTGACTTGCCACTTTCTACTAGCACTTACTGTGGTATTTCTATGCAGCCTGAAATGGAGATGGTTAGTCGGGGCCTAGAAAAACACTTGAAACTGGAACAAAGAAAACACCTTATGTTTCTCTTCGGTAAAGTTTGTGGCGAGGAAAGTCATGGGATTGCAAGAGAAGCTCTTGGTTTGGTGCGAACCTGTTATCCTGTTTTGCAGATCTTGCACAGATAATTACTTGCATAGAATTTATTTGTAATATTATTGTGTCTGAACCACGTTGAATAATATGAATGCTTTTAATCTCAAATATATTTTGTTCTACATGCTTGAGGTTTTTGTTTTTGATTCTTTTTCGAAGTTAGTACTTTCCAACTTACTTTTATAGTGGACTGTTTTGGCACTGAGTTACATTCTGCTTGTGTATGACGGTAATGAGCTAGTGATAATTCTGCAAATATCCAAAAACAAAGCTATTCATCTGTAGTGGTGAAATTTAGTTTTTTCTTTCTCAGTTTTCATGTTAGTTGCCTTGTTTCTTGATTAGGTTTGGTAAATTTTGGAGGCAAATATCTTTATTCTTTCCTCCTCTGCTGCTCATATTTTGCCTACTCATATATCCTCTTTCTCGTTTTTTTGTGTAGACGCATTCGCAAAATGATTGGTCTGACCAACTTGAAGACACCACGTTCCCCGAAAATTAATCTCTCAGCCTTCAGCCTCGATTGGGAAAAACAGCTGACTGAAGATGCATTCTTTTATAATATACACAAGCTTAATTGTTTTGATTACATCTATTTATTCAATAATATTTAGATAGTTTCTTTCAGTAATGTATATTATCATAAGATAATTCTTTTATTGTCTCCAATGCTAGCTTTTTAATGGTTTTAAATTATCTTGATCATTATTGAAATTTAAAGAGCAAATTGTCATCTGACTTGAACATAAAGCTTATCACTTTGTTACTGTATACAGCCAGCTTTATTTGATAAACAGATAACCATGACAACGGGCATCAGGGTGGTCCTTTTTTAAGAATAAAGTACACCACAGGTTTACTTAAAATAAGTAATTACGAATATTTGCTGACATGAAAATATTTTACAGGAGCGAGTGCTTTGCATAGGCTGTGTCGCGATGAGGTTTGGTAAATTCAACTGAGGATTTAGTTGATTGACAGGTGTTACAGGTCTTTCGTTGGTATTGGCATGCATGTTCATAACACAAAGGTGGTGATTTTTATGGAGAAGCTTGTTGACAGGGACATGATGACAGAAATTTGTTGGCGTGGATTTAGCCTCGCAAGATGTGTTGAGCGACGTGTTTCCTTGCATGCAGAGTCGAATTAAACACTGAGTCAAGGGACACACATGGTATATTACGCCAGGTTAAACCATTCCCTTATGCTTTGTTTGCTAGTGATTATTTATTATTTGTGGGGATTCAAGGACATTGATTTGAGATTATTTGGAAGAATTGTGTGGATTTGGTTTAAGTGATTAGTGATAATTTGTGATTAGTTGTAAGAACAATTTAGAAAGAGAAAATGAAGTGAGAAAAGGAAAAAGGGATGGATTTGAGAGGATTTTGTGTTAAATTACTAATTTACTCCTTTATCTAATATTCAAATTTTTTTAATTTTTAATTTTTTATAATTATTATTAGAAATTAACAAATAATATTTTTAAATAATTTATTTTCATTTCCTCAACTATTTTTTTTTTATAAAAATATGTTTATCTTTTAAAAAATACACATATGGACAATTTTGATATTACGCTAAAAACAGCCTATCTACTTTTATCAATTCATTCAAATCAATCACACATATTAATAAACCTTCTTTTCATTAAGCCAAATCACCCCACTTTGTCTCCCTACAAATTAATCCTCCACTTTCTACAACCGTAACCAAATAAAGTATTAGGACTTTTGCCTTAGATTACACACTTACAAAATGGTGTCTCTTTAATATCATCATCTTGCATTTCCTTGTGCTTGTATCAGATTATATGTAAAGATTATCTTAATAATTATTAATATTAATAGGAAATGAGTTTTTTATTTACTTAGCTGCATTTTAGTATTTTAAATATTGCAATTATATGAATTTTTTATTCTTTCTATTTTAATTACGAAATAAATTGCATCATGTACTTAACACTTCATTACACTTAACAAATATTCAATATATTAATAATCTCTTGATTATTTTTTATTTTAAAATTTATTTATTAAATATTTTTTCTTTCTTATATTAAGTGTCGTACACAAATAAGTGTAATCAAGTAAAAAGTTGTTAATTTCTCTCTTTCTTGATAAATATTAACAAACTTTCTTGATAAATAATAAAAAAAATCTAATAAATATTAAATAATATTTTTTTTTTCAAGTAATACTGAATTAGTTATAAAAAATTAAATATTTGAAAATAATGTGTTAAACTGAATTTTTAAAATTAATCATATTAAATTGTAAATATCTTAACAACTTTTAACATTATTTTTATTATTGTTAAAAAAATAAAATATGAGAGAGATGTTTATATAAATATAAAAAAAGAAAAATTTTTAATATATAAAATAAGAAAGATATTATTGGTATTTTAAGAATTCTTTAAGTGGAGGAAGCATTTTATATTTTACAGTAACTAACTGTTTTAGTATTTTCATGTCTTGTTTTATTTACAATCATGTTTTCTAGCTACTGGTTAATGTTTAATAAAATTAATGTAACAAATGGCAGTTAGATATGGTATGGTAATGAATAAATGCAGTATACAAACTAAATAAAGTCATAATATTTTAACTAAAATGGCTTAAAATGATGTTTTGCATGTTAGTAATCAGATTTTTTTTGTTTAAAATTTGATTTTTGAATTACTTTTAAATAGTTCTTGTTATTCATATAGGTTTTGTCTTTTGTTTTATTTTATTAGTTAATACAACTTTAAATAAATTTAGTGACCAATGAGGTTTTTTAGTATTGGAGTTATTTGGCTTGTATCTTGAAACTTATACTCCTCCGGTATGTCAGAAAGGTGCATGTTTTGCAGTTTCAGTTTGAGTTGGGCAAGTTCACTTTATTTATGGTCAACATCAGCCAGAAAACATAAATATTTTCAAACGCAAGTGTTGTGTTGTCTTGCAATTCCTATCATCATGCCTTTCTCCCCTCCAATTCTACAACTGTCATCGCATTTACCAATATCAAACATCTTTCTCCAATCATCTTTTCAATAAACGTAAATTCAGATTTAGACTACCTTGTCAAAATAAAACATATACAACTAGAAGATAAAATAAGAATATTACATTTCAATTTTTCGCTTAAAGACAAAAAAATATGAACTTTTCAAAGCTCATAGGGAGGCTAAATATATACACACAAAAATCCTCATTAACAACCTATGTATACTCCTACGATTTTGAACTAATATATACTCATCCCAAGTTCATAAACTCCACATGCAACCCCTCTGCAAAATTTCTTAAAACTAGCTCAAAAGAAAAAAAGGTGAAAAATAAAAACTTATTATAATAAAAATTATGATAAGATAGTTTTACTATATCCTTTACTGGGAATCTTATGATAGGTTATAGTTTTGAAAAGGATGAACTATTAGTTCAGAAACTCAGAGAAAAGTAAATAAAGAAAAGGAAAGAGAAATTTAAATAGATGATAGTTATTTTGAAAGAAAACTTAATTAACTATTTTTTTCTATTTATAAGTTTTAGTTTAACATTAAAATGTTTTGATTGTTAAATAATTTTCCATATAATTCCAATCTGGAGATTTTTTTTTCCTTTACCCATTCACCAAGTAAGACAATTGCAAGACTACAACTTAGATGAACATAAAACTAGACTTGGTGGATCCACGTGTGGGCAAAACATGAATTAATTTCATATTGATGACAGAGAACCTTTCCCATTTGAATCAATAAGGGTCCATTTTTATCTGTATTCAAAAATTTTTATTGTCATTGCCTATTTTTAAGGCATTTTTTTCTATCATAACATCACTCAATCATGTATTCCTATACTGAGAAATCACTTAAATATTTGTTTGATATGAATATTTATCCAACTCATGCAAGAGAATCTCTTTTCCTTATCTTTTATATAAGAAACACAAACGCTTGTAATGAATCAAGAAAAGAGGATCAAATAGAAGCCGCAACACACACGAGCTAACATATTTGCAAAGATTGTCGAAAAAGAGAATAATAAAACGTTGAAATGTGAAAGAAAGGATTGAGGATAAGAAACAGACACGTTCATGAATTATTTTCGAATCACGACAAATGCACCGATTTATCAAATGGTTGGGCGTTAATATTTTCGTTGATGTATTTTTTTTATTTTAAAACAAAAAACAGTATGAAAAGCAAGAAGATACAAAATAACGTGTCATATCAAATCGTTTATTTTGTCTTTTTGAGAGTATTTGAATAACCCCTTGGGATATTCTTAGAGTATTCAAATACTTAGATGATAATAAATTCAATAATTTTAAAAAATGATATGCATTATAAATAGTCATAATAAATATGAGTGAAAAATTAATAAAGCATACACTTAAACAATAATGATGATGAAACAATAAGGATCATGTTTGAAAATAAGTATCTTACGCAATATAATTGATTATAAAAATATAAGACACAATTTTATTAAAACATACACTTAAACAATAACGGTGAAACATACTTAATTTAAGATTTTTTAGGTAATATTATGAACAAGAAAATCTTCACAGGTTTTGTGGGGAAGACTATATATGGCCAGATGAAGATGATAATGCTAAGAACAACAAAATGACCCTTTTTTGTTGAACACGACCTTTTGTCCCTAACGTTTTAATATCAAAAGAATTTTAGTGAGGAAAAAGCTAAAAGCTAAAAAAGATTCAAAAGAAGAAGATTCAAGAATAATCAAAGTCAAATCCAAAGAGAAAAACATCTATAAAGATCAAGCATTCAATACTTGATTCTAACTAAGTGTAACTCAAAAACTAGAAAGAAAAAAAAGAATCAAATATCGATCAAAAGTAAAAGTATTTTAAATGAAAAATCTAACCCAGGGCCATAAAGCATCATAGTTATAAAAAATTCCATAAAAAGATAATAAATTGATTATGTATTATGTAAATTCGTAATGCATTCAGATGTTTTCATTAATTTAATAAAAAATATTTTTACAATGATCAAAACTACTTTGATTAACATAATTTTGTGTTTTTATTGATTAGAAAAGAAAAGAAAAAGTCCAGTACAATTTCAAAAGAAAAAGAACAAACACAGTATTTATACGTGACATCTGTATATATGTCAATTTTATTTTATAATAATACAATCGCTAATTGATAATGTTAATAGTTTCTCATAACTGAATAAGATAAATGATGTTTTTTTTTTTTTTTTTAATTTTTTTTTTTTTAAAAAAATTTT
>Ga0099824_1008672_pt1 | contig 12907 bp, 6 predicted proteins | sample SiratrowhiteBW_FD_76837 | JGI IMG/M metagenome (GOLD analysis project Ga0099824, IMG submission 76837) | Root nodule microbial communities of legume samples collected from California, USA - Siratro white BW | ecosystem: Host-associated > Plants > Roots > Nodule | place: USA: California... | reverse complement strand
TGGTCAACAAAATCCGACTATTACGTGAAGATTTATCGGATAGAAGGATAATAGAAAAAGTGTTGGTGAGTCTTCTAGAAAGGTTTGAAGCAAAGATCTCATCACTTGAAGATTCAAGAGATCGGTTAGTTGATGAACTCTCTGCAAATCCAAGAGCAGAGAAGATTGTTGAGAAAAGAGTTGTTGAGAGAAGAGTTAAATACTGCTGAAGGAGTTTTTCTAGCAAGGTCACAGTCGAGTTACAAAGCAAAGAAGAAAGGCTGGAAAAATGAGAAGAAAAGTGATGAGGATGACAATGACGAGAAGGATGTACTCAGCATGTCAACACTGCAAAAAGACTAATCATCCACATTGGAAATGTTGGTGGAGACCAGATGTGGTGTGTAGATCTTGCAATCAAAAGGATCATGTGGAGAAGGTATGCAAAAGAAAGCAACAAGAGGTGCAAATTGCTCAAGAGACTGATGACAAGGAGGAGGAGCTTTTTTTTGTGGCGACTTGCTTTGCTAGTGACATCACTAATGAAACATGGTTGATTGATAGTGGATGCACTCATCACATGACACATGATAAAGACATATTTGTAAAGCTTGACAAAACCCACTCTTCGAAAGTCAAAATTGGGAATGGAGACTATATTGAGGTCAAAGGCATAGGTGATATTGTTATTGATGCTGGCTCAGGTACAAAAATAATCTTTGATGTTCTATATGTCCCTGAAATTATCAAAATCTGCTAAGTGTTGGGCAGCTTTTAGAGAAAGGCTATATTGTTATGTTCAAAGATAAAACTTGTGAAGTTTTTGATACAACTATCATTAAATTGATGTCAATAAAGATGAAGGGCAAAAGCTTCTTGGTAAACTTGCAAACAGATCTTGCTTACTCTTCTGCAGTTAATTTGGGACAGATTTGGCATAAAAGGAAGCAGTCTAGGAAGCCTGCGGTAGAAAATCATGGGAAGCCAGTAGTGAAAAATCATGGATTGGATTCTCATGATGATGTTAAAGTTTCTAAAGAATTGATTGTGAAAGAGATTAAAGGCTTTGATGTTGTTCCAAAAATAACTGAGCAAGAAGGTTCTGATGGAAATATGGATTATCATCCTATGAGAGGTAATAGATCCCTCTCTGACATATATCAAAGATGTAATATGGATGTTATTGAACCTGCTGACCATGAAGAAGCTCTCAATAACCTAAAGTGGAAAAAGGATGAGGAGGAGGAGTTGTATATGATTGAGAAGAAAAACACTCTTGTTGACATACCTCCATATGGAAAGGTAATTGTTTTATATGATGGTTCAATTAACAAAAATAAAGCAAAGTTTGTTGGGTATTCTGATATTGATTGGGGTGGTTCTTTGGAAGATATGAAGAGTACTTCAGGATATTGCAAAACTTAAAACCATTTGTTTACCAAGCCACTACCAGTCGGCAAGTTTGAATTCATAAGAAAGAAGATTGGATTTTCCAGTTCCAAAATCAAGGAGGAGTGTTGGGAATTTACTTTTGAAACTGCACATTGATTTGTTTCCGTTTCTGAATATGTTTTTAATTAGAATATTTGCTCTTAATAGTTAGAATATTCACTCTTAATTATTTCATAGACGTTAAGATTTTAATTTTTAGGAGTTATTTCAGTCAGATATTTTTTATTTCAGTCAGATATTTTTCTTTTTTGTCAGATATTTTTCTTTTCTGCAAGCATTATAAATGTAAGCTATTGATGACTCAGAACAAAAAAACAATAACAATATTTTATCTTCATATATATCTCCTCCTATTCCCAAAACACAACAAAGTGTACTTCGAAGCAATAGTCTCTTAGTTAAACTTGGTTTGGTCTAGTTAAATTTAATTTGTTGGCTAAAAGGATATATGTAATATGTTACAAGAGAGAAACTGCTATAAATTGCAATGTTTACTCTCTTTCTTTCTTATCTCATTTATATTATTTATTTCTTATCATTTACTCTAACTCAATAAGAAGAGTTATTGTGAAAGTAATTATAAAAAAGTATATTTATCAAAAGTATTTTTAAAATTAAATATTTAAAATAGTAATTAATAAGACATAAAAATTATGATTAGATCACTTTATATAATAATAAAAAGTATATAAAAAATATATCAATCAAGTAGCTCCGTTGAATACACAAATTATATTATATGTAATCTCCCAAACAAAAAGATTGTGTATAAAATAAGTTTAAATTGTATCTATTTCATCAAATATAATACTTAAAAATCTTTTTTAAAAAAATATCTTATATTCTTTTGCTAATAGAAATTTATGTAACTTAAAATTATTTATATAAGGTTATGAAACGAAACATAAAACATACATAAAACATATATCGTATAATATCTTAAGTTTTTAATGTTTTCATCTAAAGTTTAACATTTACACTATGCTTGCAAAAAAAATTATAAATTAATTAAATAATAATTTAAGTGTCTTTTTTATTAATTTTTCTGTTTTTCACTTATATATAATCTAGGTATAAGTACATGTTAGCTTCAAGATACTATCATAGATGAAACTCAAAGACAATTTGTTCATTGTTAACTAAATAAGTACTGAAGTTTAAAGTACTTGATTATCATTATTATCTCAGTTAAAATTTTAAGAACAAGTTAGCATTTTACCATAAATTCAAATTGGATGTTGTCAATAGTTGAGTCATTGATTTGTGTAATTTTAGTGTTTAAGAGGATAGATTGTTGTGGAGGAAGTCTGATCCGCTGCATTAATTTGAAAAGATAGATTGGAAAGAATTTGCAGAATGGGATCCTTGCTCATTGAAGAGATAAAATTGAAAATTACAAAACAGCCCTTGCAAGTGAGTTTGAAATTACCAAATATCTTCTTTCACAAGTGTTAATTAGTAATTTTACAAATATATCAATAAAAAAATAAAAAAAATTATAACATCTATCAAATCATTCTTAAATTTTTACAAATATTCTCTTTAAGAATATATTTGGTTCAACGGATGGATCGTCGAAGAAAAATAACAGACAACACGAAAGTTGGAAATCTAACGAATAAAAAAGTAATAAAACACAAAAATCGAGAGGAGGGATGTATTTCTCTGCAACGGGGAGAAGATTTGCAAAGAAATGCATTGTTTGATATCTTTTATATATAGCATTTCTTTGGATTATTGTTTATATATTATTATTTTAATTAATCATATTATTAATTAAAAGTTACAGTATAATAAAATAAATATAAATAATTATATAATATAATATAATAATACATATTAATAATTATTATTAAAATAATAATAATTTTAATAAAATTATAAAATAATAGTAAAAAATATTAATTATAAATTCATAAAATAATAATTAAGATAATATAATTTTAAAAGTAACATATTAAAGATATCAATATTAAAAACTAAAAATAATAATAAAATCATAAATAATAATTATAATAATAAAAATAAATAATATAATAATAATAATCAAAATAAATTTATAAAATGATAACAATAATTTAATTTTTATTTTTAAATAATTAATCATTTTATAATTTCAAAAATTAAAAAACTAATTCATTAATCATATTTATTAAATTAGTTATATTTAATTTTAACTACAATTTTATCTACTAAAAAATTATTTTACCAATCACATACATCACATCACTTACAAATTTTTATAAACTTTCCACTTAAATCTTACTATCTTTTTCTTAATCCAAACAACCAAACTTTCCACACAAATCAACTTAAATCCATTATCTAATCCAATCCAAACACACCCTAAATCCTACCATTTATCAATTAATCTACAATATATTTAAAACAAAACTATAACATCTATCAAATCATTTTGAAATTTTGACAAACATTCTCTTTAAATCTTACCATTTATCATTCTCTTATAATTTCATTTTTAAAATACAATATCATTGGAACCATTAATTTGAAATTGTTTATCCACATTTGAAGCAGAGAATTTTATGTGAAATGAAAAATGATAGTAGAAGGTGTAACACATCAATGACATTAGTAATGAAAATTTAAACGTCAAAAAATATCCAAACATTCAAAAATATTAAGTGTGCAAAATATTTTCCTAAAAGGTTTATTGATAAAACTTATATTATGATGATGAGAATTCAATTTATAAAAGAATAATAGTGGTAGGATTATTAAGTAGAGTGTTTTTTTTTTTTGTAAATAATGGTTTTGTTATGTCATATAATAAATATTTTGTTGATGAAGTTGAATTCTTATATCAATATTTTAATCTTGATCTATAAAGTATATTTACAAGCATGTCAATAACAATAATTATGACACAATTACTACAACTTCCAACTTGGATGGTAGAAATAATGAGAATGGAAATGAATGTGCTTAAGAAATAAAAACATACAGATTGGAGATTTTTTTTTAGGAACTTTGTCCAATCATATGTTAAAATAAAAATTATGAAATATAACATCCTTACTTTGAAATAATTATATTATTTATTTAATGTATTTTTACTTTAAATATAAGGATTGAATAATATTTTGTATGATTAAAATCACAATATAAAAATATTATATTCACTAAATTTAACTAATTTTTTTAAGGGATAAGAAGAGTACGACATGTTTTATTCCCAATTAAAAATAATGAACATCTAGATAATTTCTTTTTCTTTTTATACGATGTTTTTAGTTAACGCGTGGATCAAATTTGCTTCAATTAATTCTAAAGTTAGAAAGAGAGTCCAATTCCATTTTAGATTTACAAAATACATACTAATTTGGAAATAAAGTTTTTACTTATACTATTGTATTTGAATATACCTTCTTGTCATAATTGTACCAACATTTCCCCAATCAGTTTGTTTGTATACAGTATTACACATTATGAATATTATTGTTATATTGCTTATTTAACGTGCAATAAATACTCGTTATTTCAAACATATTTCTGTTTTTTATATACCAAATCAAAGCATTTTGGTAAAATTTATTGTGCTAGTTTTATTTTTAACTTACTTTATAAATAAAAATAAAAACCTCAATTTTAAATATTTATTTTAACACTATTATAAAAACCAACTTAACAATATGTAAGTGCCCAGTTAATTTATTTGTGTGTGCAAGTACTCTAAATGTGATAAAGGTATAAACATTTTACTATATAAGGTAAAAAAAATTATAAATAAAAAAAAATAATCATTTAAATTTCATTTCTTTAAAATCATTATTTTTTAAAACATTTTATTTTTTATTTTTATTATATATTTATGAGATCATTTTACTTTTTATTTTTATTATAAATTTACGAGATCGTTGTTTATCTTTTTATAGATTTAAGCCCATCATATAAATCTTAGTAAAAGCTATAACATATTTATTTGGAAAAATTACTTTTGACTCTTTCTTAACTTGATTTTATTGAAATGATTGTTTAAGATAAAATGAGTATTTTTTGAATTCTCACAAAATAAGTATTTTATGGACTCGTAATATTCCTGATTAACCATTTGACTATTGTTTGAAATCACAACAACTTCTATTTGATCCTGCGTGAGTATTCTTTTGAATCGTAACAACTCTTAGTTATCTGTGCAAGTATTATATTTCAACAAATTACTTTTGACTTAACTAAATATTCTTCAACAAATTACTTTTTGGCTTAACTAAATATTCTTCAACAAATCACTTGAAAAGTTTTTCCACAACCCACTTTGGTTTAACTAAATATTTTTTAACAAAATACTTCTATGATGTTTCAAAAATAAAAAGTAAGAAAATGTCAGAAATCAATTCCGGTACCATCTGATAAGAAAGGACTTAATTTTTAATGTAATCCAAATCTCCTGAAGAATCTTAACTATTACCATGTGCAGTCGCTGAGCCTAGTTCCAGTTCGATAGAACAGTATAGTTACATATATAGTTACATATAGAGTTACTAAAAAGAGTGAGAGGCATTATGCATTAAAGTTGCAGGGTAATCATGACAAAATTAAATCACTTTTTTCTAGGTGGATAAAACAGAACAATTAATCATGTGACAATTGGATGTTCAAGATATTGTCATGAAAATATTGTGGCAACCATAGTAGATATATTGTCACTCAATCTCACAGCTATGACTCATTGTTTCAATTCATAGTAAGTTTTGTTGGTTTCTAGTGAAACTAAAGAGATGATTCTAACCAAACAACTTTTTCATGGTGATTTCGCTTTCATAACAACTCCTTCAAATACTCCATCAATGCCAAACTTATCTTCAAAATTATGCAGATCAACAGGACCAGGTAGCTGAAAGGACACGCCGAATTCACCCGGTGGACAAAGGTTTCGAGTTTGCATTTGGAACGCATAAGTGTACATGTATACCATTGCCTCTCCTATTATAGTTACTCCACTTATCGATACCGTTCCATCAATCCCAACATCATAAAAGAATTCCTCTGCAGTTATAAATCCCAGCTATGTTAGTTATCAACAGTGAGACCCAACTGAACAAACTATTAGCAACAAAATATACATTCTTTTATGGCCAATTTAGAAATTTGGCATTAGAAGCATTACTTAGCACATTTAAAAACCACATTGACCATATGCAATAAAACAAATAACAAAAAATTAAATATAATAAGCTTCCAAAGTCTAGATTCCTTGTAGAGGAGTGGATCCCTTTATATATTAAGATCCATCTCAGCTAGCATGGAATTAAAAGCTCAGAATATACAGTATAAGAGCTAAAAATTAAAAGAATAACACAAATATACAAGTTCCTAGCTCTGGTCAAAGAATTAAAATAAGTAAAACTGTGTTCTATTGAATTTTTATGAAAAAAGAAATCAGTTAACAAAACCATTATATTTAAAATGAATTCTTGAGAGTTTACACAGAACAAGATACTTACTTTCATCCCTCTTGACTCCTGGAAGAGACATATGAAACAAGTAGTAGTCTTCACACTCTCCAATGTCCACAAGTCCTATGTTGGGACCAAATTGAGCCTTGACAAACTTCCAGTTAAAAGAACTTCATTCTTAGTAGCAACCACAATGTCATGCAATTCCTCCCTAGAAGGACACAAAGGAAGGACCAAGATAGCTGTCCCAACTTTCTCAGAATCATCACTCTCCTCATCTTCACCACCCTGTTGGCGATGAGTTGTAGCATCACTCACACGTTGAACAGTATGAACATTCTCGGAACCCGTCACGCACTGCCCTGTTTGTTGGTTTGTAGAAACAGAGCAGCATGCACAATGTATAATGGTTAAAACATTATGCATATATATATAATGCGTAAAGACATATCCATAAGTCATACATATCAAAGTCTTATCGCAAGTCATATTCAATCCATCAAACAACAATCAAAAGTTCTCACATGCTACTTTCTAACATCGTTCCTCAAATCAAGTCAAGATAAACAATTAAACTCATTTAGTGCTCAAGGACCAGTCAGACCTACAATAAAGACTTGAGCACTGATAATCATATATTCAAGTCTTTCTATCCTAGAGTTCTATTTGAAAGTAACTACTTAGTATAAAAGAACAAGTTACTAACTTTTCTTAGCCGAGATGATGATCCCAAAATACTTTATCCAAAACAATCCCTCCAAAACTAGTCAGTAACACTAATCCAATCTATAGGGATCTAGAACAAGTTATCCAAACAAAACTAAATTTCAGTATGATCTTAGTTAAGTTGAGAAAAAAAAAATTTCTGAAACTGTCCATACCAAGATTAATTACAAACACTAAAGGAAAAACAAAGAACAATTATCTTTAGGGCAAATGGAAACTTACTCTGTTTAAAATTTTGAACAGATAAAAATGATCTCTGAATCCTTACTAGTGTAGGATGTAATCAAATTTTGGCATAGATGAGTTTTAGAAAGAAGATCTAACAGAGAAGGGACGGAGTTGGGGAAGAGAGAGAGCCATGGGAGGAAGGGCCCTTGCTTTCCTTTTTTTCATTCCACCTGTTACATAATTTCTATTATTTATATCATATATTATATTTTTTTATAATTTATATTTTATATTCTATATAGTATAAAAAATGCAGTTTAAAATCAATATTGGTCCTTACTATAGAAGGAACTCAAAAGCATTTCGTCAATTTTATTGAATATTAGTTCAAGAATTACTCAAGTTTAAACAACTTGATTATAATTATTAGTTAGAATTAAATTTTTAAGAACATGTTAAGATTTTTAGTAAATTCAAATCTCAAATTTTATTTAGGATAAGATTTGGATTAGACTACTTTCACGTGTTGATCCAACAAATAAGACGGCCTCTTCTTGCACCTCCATATATTCTTTTTTGTACCTCTATACATTTTAGATTTTTTAAATTGTTCATTTTGAAAAGACTAAATTGTCCTTAAGTTTGGATGAAGTGGATTGTGGGTTTGAATTCTGAAATTTGGAAAATTACCAGATTACAAAATCTGAAACTTGTTTTGTTTTTTTGAAATAAAATGTAGGATTTGGGTATTCAGGAAGTGGAAGTTGGCTTTTGGAGCAGACAATTTGAAGTACAAAATGAACTTTTAAACACACCACCTATATTGTATTCTGAAAGCTAAATTTATATTCTGAAATAGGTCAATTTAGAAGTGAAATTTAATCTTTTAGATTACACTGTTCTGAAATATAAATTTAATTTATGAAACAGATTATTCCAAAAGAAAAATTTAGATTGGAATGAAATGTTTTAACTTTGGGGTTGATTCAGAATTTACATGTCATTAGTAGCTTGATAAGGTCTGTTGTTTACTTTAAAAGGCAGAATTTTGAATTTGAAGTTTCTATGTTTTTGTTGATGATAGAAGAATGTTGTTAGAGTATGAATCTTAGACTCAGATAACAACCATGACTCTTCATGATAATTCTTTCTTCACAATGGCAACTTAGTTTGAGAAATCTGAAATATGGGATATATAGAGGTGTAGAATTAAGTGAGAATAATTAAGATATTACACGTTTCAATGAATAGTTTGAAATAGTTTGAAAATTTGGAAAATATATGAAAGTGTAAGAAGAAGATATGGAAGTGAAAGAAGAATCCATCAACAAATAATTAAACTTATACTGCAAGCTTATTCAATAATTACATCATTTTAATTAATTTAGTGTTCAAAATAAACAAAAATTATAATAATTTCTTTTTATGAAAAATGTTATATTTAAAAATATTTTTGCAAAAAATTGTATATATATTTTTTATTTTGAATATATTTAATGGAATATTTTTGTGAGTTTCGATGAAAATATAGATAAAATAAATAAAAAATAATAATTAATATAAGTATTTAGTAGAAAAGAGATAAAAAAATCAAAGATACGGAATACGAGTTCTTCTTTGTGATTCTATTCAACACTAAAGTTATAGTCTTGGAACACGAATTCACTTGAAAAAAATTTCCAAACCAGAAATCACGAAATTCAAACGGAGCTTCTATTATCCAAAGTTGTTTTAGTAAAACAACTTACTTAAATATATAAACTTAAAATTTTTTGCCCATATATAAATTTTAAATTTTTTTCTAGTTCTGGTAAATCTTCTCATAAAGTTTTAAAAGCAAGTTACCATTTTACCATAAATTAAAAAACGACTTAGGATAAGAGTTAGATCTAGACTGCTGTCAATCTTTGATGTGACTAATAATAGAACTTGGGCCTCAAACTTACCCAATACCGGCACCTGATTATTTTTGATACATCTAATTAAACATTTATGTGAATTTGGATGAGAAGATAAGTAAAAGTCAATAAAAATAATAATTAATATATGAATTAATAAAAAGTAATAATTAATATAAGTATTTGGTAGAGGAGAGAAATAAAAAAAAAAGAAATTTAAAACATCTGAACCTTTTGTTTTAATACTAAAAATTCAAATAACTTTTTAAGACATTTGTAATAAGATTTTTTTATAAGAACTTTTTGAATTATGTTTTGTTTCAAATACTTTTTTTGTTCCACAATGTTATTCAATTTTATTTCAATCATACAGATTTTTTAAAAACTTCAATACTTTTTTTTGCCTTTACTTAATCATATTTTAAATAAATCCAAATTACTAATTTAAATAATTTTATTTAAAATTTTATATTTATACAATAAAATTTTACTTAAGATGACAAAAAAAGAAGTATTAAATAAAATGAGTTCAGTAATATATTTATTTAAGATTTGAATTTTTAGAATGGTAATCATTAAGAAACCAATCATTTATATTATATGTCCTGCTGAAATAAGTGGACTTTTTGTGTATTTACATTTTTATAACTTTATTATTGTTATGAATGGTTAATTTAAAAAAATTAATATATATAGGTATATATATAATTTTGTAAAAATAATATTAAAAAATTATGTAGTTGTTATTTTTTAAAAAAAGCTATTAATAAAAAATAATAGAATTATAATATGTAATTTTGTAAAAATAGTATTAAAAATTATATATTTATTATTTAAAAAAAGTAAGTTATTTAATTACTTTAATTTTAAAAATTATTTAATTTATTAAATAAATAAATTATTTTTATTTATAAAAAATAAATTTTTTTAATTAAGAAATGACATCATATATATATATATATATATATATATATATATATATATATATATAATAATTTTATAATATTTTTTATTTTTTTTATATATCTTATATTATATTTGTTTTTAAAAATAAAAAAAAAAAAAATAATATATATATATATATATATATATATATATATATATATATATACAATAATTGTATAATATTTTGTATTTTTTAGGTATCCCTTAGACTACGTTTGGTTCAACTAATAAAAAATAATAAAACATAAAAATTAAGAGGAAAGATGTAATTTAGCTTTTCTATGCATGAGGAAGAAAATTTGCGAAGAAACGCTTTGATATTTTTTATATAATTAATTATATTATTAATTAAAAGTTACATTATAATAAAATAATTATAAATAATTATATAATATAATAATACATATTAATAATCATTATTAAAATAATAATAATTTTAATAAAATTATAAATTAATAGTAAAAAATATTAATTATAAATTCAAAAAATAATAATTAAAATAATATAATTTTAAAAATAACATATTAAAGATATCAATATTAAAAACTAAAAATAATAATAAAACCATAAACAATAATTATAATAATAAAAATAAATAAAATAATAATAATAATCAAAATAAATTTATAAAATAATAATAATAATTTAATTTTTATTTTTAAATAATTAATCATTTTATAATTTCAAAAATTAAAAAACTAATTCATTAATCACATTTATTAAATTAATTATATTTAATTTTAACTACAATTTTATCTACTAAAAAATTATTTTACCAATGACATACATCACTTATAAGCTTTTATAAACATTTTAAATTAAATCTTAATATCTTTTTCTTAACATAAATCAACTCAAATACTCTCCCTCTATTTTTTACTTTCTACTCTCTCACTCTACTTTATACTGCGTTACAAAGAGAATTTGCATTTTGAATCAAAGAACACAGAATTTCTTATATAGACTGATGAAATTACATGCTTATGTCACGCGCTCATTTGAAGATCTTCCAATATTTGTTTCTATTTCTCTTCCTCGATACAATTTGATTAACAGGAGAAACACAAGTTTTTGAAGCCAAAATTTCATGTCCTCTTTCCTCAATTTGCAACTTAAAATCAAACAATCCCAAATAAAAACCCTAAAAACCATTTTCTCACCGCTTTCTTTCCTAACCGCAACCGAATCAGTGAAATTCCTGCAAGACAAAACGACAAAACCCTCAAAAACAGTTCAAATTCTTGAATCCTCCACGACCACAAACCGCCTGCAATGCAGATCAAAACTAATGCAAACCACACCGACTCCTTCTTCCTTGCCCTCCATTTTACGGCTGTTCTCCCTCTCCGGCCACCACCAAGGCCACTCAGAGTGTTACAATCACTGCACGCAATTTCACCGGCAATGGAATTGAAAGGCTCGGGTAAGATATTGAGATTGAACGCAACTTTGGAAGCGAGTTGAAGAATTGTTTGATTGGATGGTGGAGAGCCATCACGCCTTTTAGCGCATGCGATTGTGAGAGATGGATGCGGTTGCCAAAGGTGAAGCGAGATAGGATTGAGAATGTGAGATAGGATTGATTGTAAAAAAATCTAATTTACTTTTACTATAATTTAATTATAAAATATAAATATTTTAATCAATCAAATATAAAATTAACATATATAAAATTGAATATTAATATAGTTTTACTGTGACATTATAAATTACTTTAGTATAATTTCTAAAATAATATATACATATATAGTTATAATTAAATATATGTCATAATAACTAGTATATTTATAACTCATCTACTACTTCTCACCCTAAACCTTTCATTCCTTTACCTTTCCTAAATAACTAATTCCAATATTTTATTTAAATATTTTCAAATATTCAAATAATTTCAAACACATACTTTACAATCAATATTGTAATGCTTTAAAAAAAATAGTTTTTTAAAGTGTCTGTTTGGCTATTCAAGAAGATATTTTGAGAGAGGAAAAGAATAACATTTTCTATCATGTAAAAGGTTTGAAGGGATGAAATTTCAAATTACAAAATAGTAAGTATCATAACTTTGAAAATTACAAAAATATTTATTTAAGGTTTAAAAAAATTTAAAGAACTTATAAATTATAAACAAGAAACAATTATTAGCATTAATGTATACTTATTGTAATAATATATATTATATATGAAAATTAAACAGATTTATACCTTTTTTAATTGAACCATAATTCTTTAAATAATTCATTCCAATAATTATATATATATATATATATATATATATATATATATATATATATATATATATATATATATATTTATATACTT